>Ga0307507_10003035_pt1 | contig 33578 bp, 5 predicted proteins | sample 7_EM_MG_FD_207223 | JGI IMG/M metagenome (GOLD analysis project Ga0307507, IMG submission 207223) | Populus trichocarpa ectomycorrhiza microbial communities from riparian zone in the Pacific Northwest, United States - 7_EM | ecosystem: Host-associated > Plants > Roots > Unclassified | place...
TAAATACCCCGCGCGGGACTAACAAAAATCCGAACCGTGTACCAGACCTTCTAACGAAGGTCTTGCCAAAAGCGGCTAGCGGCTTGGCAAGGTAAGCCTTGGCAAGAAGGTCTGGGAACGAGACAATACCAGACGACAACAACAAAAGATGATTAATATATAATGTAAGCAGCTTATAATTGGTTGATCGTCTAGGATCGAGATAATACCAGACGATAATAATATAAGCTGATTAACCTGTTATGTAAGCAGCATATAATTGGATTATTGTCTAGGACCGAGATAACTACTAAGTGCTAACTATAAGATTACTAAGCATATATAAAAGTATAATTTTTATATAATTTATTAATATTAGTAAGCATATAAAAAAGTTTAATTTTATAATTTTAATATATTTTATATTTTATATTTTATATTTACTTTTTTAATATTAGTAAGCATATTGTAACGGGACTAGCCTAGTTACAGTAGGAATGTCTCGGTAAAACACTCGACAAGATAAACTTGACGCTTTGACCGAATTCTGCCGAATTCTGCCAGCTTGATCGACTTCTGCCAAGTTCTGCCAGATCAATCGAATTCTACCGAAGTCCGTCCGCGTGCGCACGTGCGCACGCATCGACCAAGACCCCTGACTATTTAATTACAAGATTCTCTGGTTATTCCCTTCTCTTCTTTACGCAACGTCTTGTTCTCTTGAAAAGCTATATACCCTTAGATTTAGATAGAATTTATATTATTCCTTCGAATCTTCCCCGAAGCCTCTTCGCGCCCTTACACATATATAAAAGTATAATTTTTATAAATTTAATATTATTAATAAATATTAAAATTATTACCCCTAAGCTCTATATAAAGCTCTGTGTAAAGCTCTACACGAAGCTCTACATAAAGCTCTGTGCGAAGCTCTACACGAAGCTCTGCACGAAGCTCTACACGAGGCTCTGCACGAAGCTCTACACGAAGCTCTGCACGAAGCTCTGCACGAAGCTCTGCACGAAGCTCTGCACGAAGCTCTGCACGAAGCTCTGCGTACAGAGGCTCTGCACGAGGCTCTGCACGAAGCTCTGCACGAAGCTCTGCGTACAGAGGCTCTGCACGAGGCTCTGCACGAAGCTCTGCACGAAGCTCTGCGTACAGAGGCTCTGCACGAGGCTCTGCACGAAGCTCTGCACGAAGCTCTGCGTAGAGGCTCTGCACGAGACTCTGCACGAGGCTCTACACGAAGCTCTGCACGAAGCTCTACACGAAGCTCTGCACGAGGCTCTGCACGAGGCTCTGCGCGAAGCTCTGCGTACGGAGGCTCTACACGAAGCTCTGCATCGGGTCCCCGCTACAGCTTTGTTCACGACCAGCTTCCACCCCCGCTCCAAGGCGAGCTGCGATTTTTGTACGCCATTTAATTTCGCTTGATCGCCACCAACTGTACATAGTAATTGTAGCGAACGCCTATGGCTGAACGCAAGGGCCATTTTGGTTGTCTGGGAGAACTGTCGACTTCTCCCTTTCAACGACTTGTTGAAGTTTCTTTCCTGCCCCTTTTGCCTATGCCTACGCCTACGTTGTGGACTTACAACAGCTGCCAAAACGCGAATACAGCGCTCAAATTTGTCATTATCGTAGGGGTGGAAACCTCACGGTATTTGACAAAGATGACGATAGTTACTGTGGAGCGTAAACAGCTTGAAGTGGGCCTTACCGCCTGTATTTTGCCTGCGAACAAACATTTGGCAGAATTTTGGTGTGCAAAACCGTCATAACCCCTTAGACCGTCATAACCCCGTTGCTCACGTTACGATTGCTATGTACAGTTGGTGGCGATCAAGCAAAATTAAATGGCGTACAAAAATCGCAGCTCCCCTGGAGGGGGGGTGGAAGCTGGTCGTGAACAAAGCTGTATATTCCCGATAGCGTCTACACGTGCCTCTGCCAAGTATACCCCTGTCTCCCCTTCGCTCCTCCGTCGTCGTCGCTAGGGCCTTACTGGCTTTATAGCCCCTGAAGACACCTACCACAGCCTCTACCACAACCTCTACCACAACCAGTCTACAGCCATCACGCTGCGGACGACCTCTACCGCAACCAGTCTACGGCCATCACACTGCAGACGATCTCTACCTTAACCAGTCTGCAGCTATCACGCTGCAGACGACCTATACCTCAACAACCTCAACCTCAACCAGTCTGCAGCCATCGCGCAGCAGGCGACCTCTACCATAACCAGTCTGCAGCCATCACGCTGTAGACGACCTCTACCTCAACAACCTCTACCTCAACCAGTCTGCAGCCGTCGCGCTACAGACGACCTCTACCTCAACCGCTACCACCACCACCACCACCACCACCACCACCACTACTACTACTACTACCACAATATACCACATAATACCGCACTATAGGCGTACTGCAGATGCGCTAAGGGTAGCTACGGTAGGGGGAAAGGGGCCGGCCCGTGTTACTTTAGCACGTAAAATATAAGGTGTATAGGGGAATTGGTATTTATACCCCATACAAGACAACCTTATAAAAAAATTTCCTACTAGGGTGGGTTTTATGTAGCAAGGTTCGCCCTTATAAAATACCTGTTTTCTAGAACATAAAACTAGGATTAATAGCCTACTTATAGGGAGAGTAGCTATTAATTACTAATTCCCTACCTATTCTTAAGCAAGGAGAAGAATAGGTTACATTACTGAAAAAAGTCGTATAGAAGTAACTGGTAGTTGTCTCTAAGCTGGCAAACTATATAGAGCCCTTTGTTTTTATATGCAAATGTTACTAAATCTATCTTTTAGAGCGCTTTTTCTACTCTAGGAATGGTAGAATATGGCAGAAATAGATAAAAGAGCTAGGATTTCTTTATTTCCTTGGTGCAAACTAAATATTAGAGAGTAAAATACTAGGACAAAACTCCCCTAGCATTTAAAACGGGCCAGAGTGCTTACTTAGTTACTAGTATATGTTAAGCTGCCTAGGAAGGATTTATGTATATAGGACTATAGCGCTATAGCCTAGAGGCTGTATGCGTAGTATTATATGTAGTATAATACAACAGATTTAAAAAAAAAGTATACCCCTATATAGCCACCTTATTTTTTTTACCTATCCTTCCTTCCTTATAATCCTCCCTACTAGGAAGGCACTAGAGCAGTAGTTAGTAGATAACCGTCGCCAGAACTAGACAACCGTCGCCAGAACTAGACGACTGTCGCTAGAACTAGATAACCGTCGCTAGAACTAGACAACTATTACTAGAACTAGACGACGACCGTTTAAACAATTAGCCAGCGAATACTACGAACGATTTAATCAATTAATCGATTGAATTAAACCAGAGCTAACACAGGCAGGTAGATAGGTAGGTAGGTAGGTAGGCAGATAGATAGATAGATAGATAGATAGATAGGCAGGCAGGCAGGTAGGCAGGTAGGTAGGTAGGCAGGTAAGTAGGTAAGTAGGTAGGTAAGTAGGTAGGTAAATAGATAAGTAGGTAGACAGATAGATAGATAGACAGATAGACAGATAGATAGATAGACAGATAGACAGATAGGTAGGTAGGTAGGTAGGTAAATAGGTAGGTAGGTAGGCAGGTAGGTAGGCAGGTAGGTAGATAAATAGGTAGGTAGGTAGGTAGGTAAATAGATAAGTAGGTAGTATAACGGAACCTTATAGCAGGAACTACGGTAGGTCCTATTATTGGGCTAGGTATATAGGTAAGAACAAAACAATAACATAATAACAATTGGTGGAGTAGTTGCCTAATAGATTAACTCTAATTATATTCTAAGATTTACTACAAGGAGAGAACTATCTACGGTAGGGACTAAGGTCCTTTAAATATATAACCATACTCCTAAGAAATCCTCTCTTATATATAAGGTACGTGTTATACGTGTTATATATAGGTATACACTATATACACTTTATACACTACGTATAACATTATATAACTTACTTACTATTCCTTATTACATGGTTCCACCAGATCTATCCTAGACTGTACCTATATTAACTAACTAGCTTCCACTAACTCTTCTTTAAGTAGTTATAACATTGTATTTAAAGCGTCCGTAACACTATCTCCCTCCTCTTTATCTTTGTCCTTAAAGATTCCTAATATCTCCAAGTTGTCTACTAGAGGTATAATGTCCGTTTAATTAGTCTAGTTAATATCTTTACTTATTATACCTAAAGCTTCTTCTTCTTTATAAGCGTAATATTATGCTCGCACTATAGCTACCATACTGTTGCTTAGTGAGATAATATTATCTCCGTATTCTCATTGTGCGAAAGCGGGGTTAATGTGTATTATAATAGCGAGTCCTTTACCTTAATAACCCTTATTTTACTTAGAGTGTACTAAAGCAAATATTTAATTATCCTGTGATATTCGCTTTGTCTCTAACACTAAATATACGCATTTTATAACTCTTAATAGTCTTTAAGTTCCCTAAGTAACTTATTATAGGGTCTTATATTTAATCTGCCGCTATAAAGCTTAAGTCTAAGTTGGCCGCTATACGCGCTAAACTCCACCGTTCTACTAAAGAGACCGCTTAGGCCCTTAAGGCTCAACATTACTCCTTTAAGTCTTAGTAGGTTGTGTTCGCTCGGTTAACCCGTCTTAAAAAGGTATATAAGAAGGTTCGTTTTAAGGAGTGGAAACTAGTTTAGTAGGGTCTTAATAAGCTAGGTAATAAAAGAACTAGCTCTCCTCCTATAAGGGAAACAACTCTAAGTAGCTTGGTAGCTGCTCCTTTTAGGTCCCCCTTAGGTAACTTATTCTTTAGCAATCCTTCTTTATTAATATTACCTAACCTACTCTCTTTTAATACTTTTGTACCTTTTCTATAGCGTTCTCTAGGTTATTTAGTGGTTTCTAGGTAATCTCCTTATAGCCTATCCACTTTACTTTATACTATATTTTATTATCCACATTCTTGTAACTAATAATCTTTAAAACTTGCTATTTATCTTCCTCTTATCCTCTATATATATCTGCCTTATAGACTGGTGGCTTAACATTCCCATATACTGGCTTTAGCATTGCGATATATTGTATAGGGTAGATCTTTATCTTAGCTAGTAGGTTTAACTTATATATAACCAATAAAATTCTTTGCTTAATTTTAAAAGGTCCTAGTCTAATATAGTCCAACTTCTTGCTTAGTCATCAACTCTTGAAATTTTTATATAGTAGCTATACTTTATCTCCCTTTTTAAGATCTAGTCCCTTAAATCTCTTAGTATTATAGAACCCTTTTATTCGTTCTTATACTAGCTTAGCTGTTTCTTTAAGGTCTTTATAAAGATTTATTAACATCTTTATTCTTTACTTAGCTATACTACTTATCCTTTTTACTTGATATAGTGATAGCGATGTTCTTAGCTTATACCCGTAATTCGCCTTAAATAGTAATGTCCCTATTCCTTTTTATAGTGTTGTATTATATACAAACTATATAACTAGTAATAACAATACCTAATTATTCTATACGTGGTTAATATAATGCCTTAGATACTGCTCTAGTGTCTAGTTTAGTCTTTCTATTTATCTATCTATCTGCAGGTAATATGCTATAGATATTGCTACGCAAACTCCTTATTTTGCTAGAAATACTTTCTAAAATGCTGCTATAAATCTTAGATCTCTGTCTAATATAATCTTGTCTAGTGCTCTGTGTCTTGCAAACACTTCCTTTATATAGATTCTAGCGACATCTTCTGCTGATATCTCTTTAGTGCATGCTATAAAGTATCCCCACTTTATTAGCTTGTCCACTATTACTAAAATTGCGTTATAATCTTGTCCTATAATAGGATCTCTTAACTTTAGTAACTTAATAATAAAGTCCTATAATATAACTTCCTATGGTCTTCCTGGTACTTTAATAGGTTATAACCCTCCGTACGGCTTATACCTTATTAGTTTATTCCTTTAGCAATCTAGATATTTCCTTATAACTTATCTTGCTAGTCCCTAGATTCCTTAAATAATATACTCTTTTTAAAGTCTTAATACTAATCCTATAGCTCCGTTGTGTCCTTATATTATTCCCTTATAAAATTCCTTAACAAATTCTTCTATAATAGACTTAGGCACATATATTGCTTCTCTATTTTTATATTGCTCTAAGTTTAGATCCTCTACCTATACTTTTTAGATCTTCTATATCCAATTACTCTTTAGTAATTTATAGATCTAACTTTCTTTAGTTACTGTAATTTTTAAATAATTATACCTAATTAATCTGTCTTAATCCTTTTGTAATAAAGCTCCTAATAGCTTTTCATTACTTTATAATTTAGCCCTTCTACTTAGAGTATCTGCTCGTGTATTATTTGTACCTTTAGTATACTAAATTTTAAAATAGTATTCTATAAGTATTTCCGCCTATCTAACCTATCTTTAATTGAGTTCCTTTGTTGTTAGGAATTCTATAAGGTTCTTATAATCCGTCTTAACTATAAATGGTTTCTTTATGCCTTATAAGAATACTCTCTATTCCTTAAGTGCTATAACTATACCTAACAACTCCTTGTTGTAGATGTCATAGTTTAACTCTAGTGGTGTTATCTTTTAACTATAGTATACTACTAGGTGCCATCCGTCCTAATATTTCTATATAAAGTATACCCCTAATATAAAGTCTAATGCATCCGTTTCTATAACCGTCTCTAGACCTAGTTAATAGATATTAAGAACTGGCTCCTAGGTAAACAACTCTTTAATTCTCTTAAACAGTTCTTATTACTCCTTTCCCTATGCCTATAGTTCTTCTTTCTTTATTAATTATATAAATGGCTCAATATCCTATAACTATTACGCTATAAACCTTCTATAGTAATTGCAAAACCCTAGGAATAATCTTAACTGCGTAACATTCTCTAGTTCCTATTAATTCACTATAGCCTTAATCTTTTTTAGATCTATGCTAAGTTAGCCTAGTTTAATAATAAATCTAATAAAATTGGTCTTCTAGGTAAAGAACTTGTATTTTTTAATTGCTACTAGCATCTATTCTTCTTATAGTCTCTTTAAGACCCATTTAACGTGTTCTCTATATTCTTCCTTACTCTCTAAGTAGATGATAATATTGTTAAGATATACTATAACAAATTTATCTAGGTGTTCTCCTAATATACTATTAATTCGCTTCTAAAATATTACTAGTGTGTTTATAAGCCTAAACTATATAACTAATAGCTTATATAGTCCTTCCTTTAACCTAAAGGCTGCCTTCTATTTATCGCCTTCCTTAATTCTAATCTAATAATATACCCACCTTAGATCTATCTTTATAAAGATCTTTATATTACCTATCCTGTCTTAGATCTTACTAATTAAGGGTAAAGGATACCTATCCTTTTTAGTAATGCTGTTTAACTATCTATAGTCTATACACATCCTAAGTTTTCCATTTTTCTTTAAGATAAACAGTACTAGATATCCTGCTAATAACTATAACGGTCTAATATATCCCTTATATAAGTTCTCTTAGATAAACTCCTTAAGCGCTACTAACTCTATTTTAGTAAGCTTGTAAATTAAAAAGAACTTTAGACTTATTCCCTCTTCTAATTCTATCTTATAGTCCTATGCTATATACTTTAATAGCTATTCACTTTCTAGTAACCATAACTTTTTACCATACTTATGGTATTTCTTTAGTACATAACTTAAGCCTCACTTAGTCTCTTTATACGTCGCTCCAACTTGGTACTATACCAACTTAGTTTACTGTCGCACTTTACGCTGCTAAGTATCCTTAATATTAACCTAACCTATAACCCAATTAATCTTTAGATTATACTCCTATAACTAAGGTATTCCTAGTATCGCCTTGTCCTATCCTAATGGTAGGATATTAAAAGACATTCTAACTAGTCTCCCTTTAATAGTTAACTAAATAGGTTCTATTTTAAGATTAATAATACCTCCTCTATAGGCTATCTAATCTCCTAAAATTATTATAAGTGGGTATAGGTATTCCTTTTATCTATACAGTAACCCTATCCTTTCTATTGCTTTTAGTAATATATAGTTCCTAATTACTCCACTATCTACTAACACTTTAAACTACTAATCTTACTATTTAACTCTTAAATTTAGGTATTATCTATAAATTCCTTTAAGGGTCTAAGGCTCTAATACTAGTTCCCTCTAGTCCTATATACCTCCCCTTTTCCTAACTGTTAGCTGCTAGATCCTACCTATACTTAGTCTAACTTAGGCTAATACTTAGTTTATTTCTTTTCCTTTACGTGCTATAGACAAGTGTTTTTTAGGCACTCCTACTACTATTATCTATCTAGGCACTCTTCCGTAAGGAATCTTCCTAGTTAAAGTATTAAGTCCCCTTAACCTTATACTTCTACTGGGTGCCAACTATATATATACTTAGCATTTCTAAACCGCTTTTCCTCTAGTGCCTAATATATCCTTATTAGGTACTTCTAGTTCTTATCTTTCGGTGCTCTATATATATTGCATGTATTATCTACATAAGCTATCTACAATAGTGTATAATACGCTGCATATTTTAGGTTAACTTTTAGTTTATTTTTATTTTTAAGTTTAAACCTATATCTAGTTAACCTAACTACTAGTATCTCTACTATAGGTACTAAGATTTATTACTTACTTCTCTAGTCCCTAGATCCTTCTTCTAGGTTCCTTAATATCATAATTAACACTCCTTTAATATAACTTATACGTTTTTCCGTAATAGGTTGGTTTTAGACAACTTTTTTGTCTAGTTATATATAAAAGTCTTCCTATTTGTCATTATGTTATTGCCTATACCACTTTCCATACAACTGGTTTAGTGTATATAGTCTATCTGTTAGAAAGTACCTTATTATTACTACATTGTAACATCCTTTAGTATATCTTTCTTTAAACTAGGTTAGAATATCTAAATCCTCTTCTTATTCTAGTTCGTCTAACCACTTTACCTTAGGTATCCCTACACTTGGCCTATTAATAACTCTTCGCATAGGTGCTCTGTCCCTTATACAACCTAGTATAGCTAACCTCTTATCTAGCTTTTACTCTTGCCATATAATAATTCTTATCCTAAACTTATCCATAGTTTCTTATTTTCTGCGTCTTGCAGCTAGATCTTTATAGTTATCTTGCTTTTTAATCCTGGTATTAACTATTCAATCTTTAGGCTAAACACTATATTTACCTAGGATTGTTAACGTTCTTATTCATTCCCTAAACTTATAGTTCTTAAACTTACGTCCTATACTTATTCATTTATTACTAAACTAAGTTACTACCCTTTCCTATCAGTTTTCGTTTATTATAAGTCCTTAGGTATATCTTATCTTATTTTAAGAATCTTAAGCTTCTTTTATCTCTGCTTAAGAATCTTAAGCCTATAGCCTTTTACCTTTATTAAGTAATAAGCTAGCACTAGCAGTTATCTACTTACTTAGTTTCTTCTAAACATTGCTCCTATCATCTTATAAAGCAATAGAAATTATATCTAATGGTGTCACAATACCCATTACTAAACCTTGTTCTGTAATGGTTTCAGTCTCTACTTCTATTTTAACTTCTCTAAGGTCTACATACTCCTAGTAAGCTGCCTTTATTGCCTTATTATTGGTAAATACTTTGCCTATATTAAATTCATCGTCTTTAATGTCTAATCTACAAGCTAGTTTATTAATTTCTTTAAACTTAGATAATAATGGCTTCTATAGCTAATAGCTTACGCTATATTTAGCGTCCTTATAAATTTAGCATGTATTATTGTAACAATACGCAAAACTATTAATTAAACACTCTTTTATTCCTTATAGTGCACCATTATCCCTCTATACGTATATGCTATCTGCTAGTCTGGTTCCCTTTACTATATAGTTACTCTAACCACCTTTATAGTCTCTAGCAAAATAACCTTATTTTCTACAATTTATACAAGCTCTATCTTTAAACCATCTTTCTTGCTATAGAGTCCGCCTAAATATCTTCTACTACTAAGATTCCTAGTTTAGCCTCTATTCCTAGGTCCTTTAATTACTTAATCTTTAACCTCTGGGTTTCTATAGTTTTTTTTCCCACCTTTAGGTTTCTTTAGTACTACTTAGGTCTATTAGCTCTGCACCATTCCATAGTTTTTAACTCTATATCTATTATTGCATACTCTGCGCCTTATATAACTATGGAACTCTATCTTGCCCTCTCTTAGCTTGTTCCCTTTAATAGATCCTATTATTAATCTTTATTAACTAATCTATTAACTCTCTTAGAGTATCCACATCTTCTATTAGGATAATTACGTCCTGGACTTTAGCCTTAAGTCCCTATTTATACTATGCCATAAGCGCCCTATCATTCCACTTAACCTATATAGCTAGTGTTTAAAACCATATTATATACTTAATTGCTAAAGTACGTTGTACTAAGTTTTAAAGCTTTTGTTCTGCTATAGTTATAGCCTCTAGGTCTCTAAATATCTATATTAGTCATTCCGCGAACCCGTTCCAACTGGTAAATATATACTATACGTCCTGGTTAGTAGTTGTTATGCCATTAGCCTATATTTCCGTAAGATACAGTTTAAACCACTTAAGTGCCCTCCCCGTTAGGAATAATCCTATATAGGCTACTTAATCTAATGATATTGCTAACTTTGCTCCTTCTTATACTACCTTAAAGTATATCTACGTAAGAAATCCCTTAAGCTTTAACTTTTCTCCTAAGAACCGTTCGATTAAAGGTAGCTTAATTTTTACTGCTCTAATTCTATTAATGCGTTCTTTAAGTATCCTATTATTATTTTATAAGTGATTAACTATTTCCTATAACTGACCTCGCGTAACCACTTAAGAATCCCCATTATCTATACTGGTATCACCTGGCCCTAAGGTTGTAGCTATTGCCAACATTATTATAACTGGTGCTTTAGGTGGCATATTATTTAATCTTATTTAATACTATAACCTTAATAGTAAATGTGTAACAGAACCTTGCAGTAAGAACTACAGTAGGTCCTATTATTAGGCTGGGTATATAGGTAAGAACAAAACAACAACATAATAATAACTGGTGGAGTAGTTGCCTAACAGATTAACTCCAATTATATTCTAAGATTTACTACAAGGAGAGAACTATCTATAGTAGGGACTAAGGTCCTTTAAATACACAACCATACTCCTAAGAAATCCTCTCTTATACATAAGGTACGTGTTATACGTGTTATACACAGGCATACACTACATACACTTTGTATACTGCGTATAACATTATATAACTTACTTACCATTCCTCATTATATGGTTCTACCAGATCTATCCTAGACCGTGCCTATATTAACTAACTAGCTTCCACTAACTCTTCTCTAAGTAGTCGTAATATTGTACTTAAAGCGTCCGTAACAGGTAGGTAGGTTGGTAAGTAGGTAGATAGAAGAGAACCGTCGCTATATATTAAATTATCTAAAATAATATAATTTATTTTGCACTAACTGTGTAAACTAAGCAAATACTATTAAATATGTAGAAAGAGCAACGCTTATTTATTGCTTAAAGTAGGTAGGATATACGGAATACGTAAGAAGGGCATTATATATTAATTGCGCATTAAGTGCTTAATAGGGTAGGGGTACTACTTGCCTAAGTGGCTACAAATGCGCAATTAACTGCACTACGTTATTGAATGCGGCAGTGTGCCGCAGCTTAGTCAATACTATACGCCACACGTTGCAATGCGCGAAATGCGCATTTGGCCGCAAAATGCTGCCAAATGCTGTAAAAATGCTGGTAAATTTTTTCCTAACGCTACTTCTGTACACGAAATACACTTATAACTTAAAGTAATACTTATTATATAAGTATATACTAATTTAAATTACCTATAGCGTCTAACTATCTAGGTTTAATAGTGTACTTAATAATTATAAGCTAAGGCCGTATATATTAGCAACTCAGTCAATCGAGGCACGAGCACGGGAAGAAGGACGCGCAAGCCTATACAATTGGATTGTCTATAAACGAGGATCCAAAGCTAGAGAAAGGAAGGAGAAGAATAGCAGCGCCGCTTGATATTTTATATGGTCCTTAAGTTATATAACTCGCGTCTACCATAATCCACGTCTGCCAAGATCCACCGTTTTCTACTAGCGCTGTAACATTACCCCCCCCTCCGAAAAAGCCTGCCCTTAGGCTTTATATGTCCGTATTATGTCCATGGGGTATTCTTGTCTTTATGCTTAATAGGCAGCCTATTGTCTTCACTATACTAGCACTCCATCCACTTGTTAAGGTACTTCAGGGGTCCGGGTTTGTTAGGGTATTGGTTATAGAATTCTTTAAGCTTCTAGGGGCAGCCTATAAAGTTCTAAGTAGGGTACTAGGTTAGGTCTGAATCGTAACCTTTCTATTAGATACGGTATCGTAGCGTTTCTTATACTAGTTTATAGGCTAGTATTTTATTAACTTCCTATTCGTCGTCGCCATTAACTTAAATTAGTAGGGGAGGCTTATTTTTTTATCTAGGTAGTGGGTCATTTGCAGCCTTCCATAGCTTATCTGGTAAAAAGATAGGGTAAACCTTAATTAAGTCTAGGAGCTTAACCTTATATAAGTTGCCTTCTTTATTAAGGATCTTATATGGTCCTGCTATCTTATAGTCTAGCTTGCGGCTAGGCTATTCTGTCTTCTAGTTCTTTATTATAACCCAGACCCTATTATCCACTATAAAGTCAGGCTCGCGCCTATGCTTATTTACCTGCTATTTTATTGATTTCTAGGCCTTTTCTAAGTTTTTATGGGCTACCGTCTAGGCTTCTTCTAGGCGTTTGGCGTATTGCTAGGCTTCCTTATAAGATAGTTTTTCGCGTACAGTCTATAGGCCTTCTGGTCTATTCCAGTTAAAGCTAGTATAGGGTAAATATCCCATTTCTAGCTAGATAGGTGTAAACCCCGTGGAGTTATAGGGTAAGGTTACCTAGGCGTAGTCTATTAGGGGTAGTAGTTCACCCTAGTTATCCTAAAAGTAGTTAACAAAGGGCCGGAGTCTCTGGTCTAGGTATTAATTTATAATCTCCGTCTAACCATCTATCTAGGGGTGGTATACTGTAGAAAGCTTTAGCTTAATGCTAAGAATCCAAGTAAACTTATTCTAGAAGGCCGATATAAACTGCGGCCTATAGTTGGATATAATAGTATCTAGTGGTCTGTAAATTTGGTAGATATAATGGATGTATAGTTAGGCTACCTTCTTAGCATCAATATCCTTGTAATAGGGGATTGAGAACGGGCGCTTACCAAAACGGTTAACTAGGATCATTACTATATTATATCTATCACGGTCTATAGGTAGCTTGTGAAAGTCTATAGAGATATACTGCTAGGGGCGTTCTGGTATTGGGAGTGGCTTTAATAGTCCTAGGGTCTTGTCTCGCGGAATTGTAGACCTATGGCAGTCGTTGCAGTTCTATATATAATGGTTAATGTCCGTAACCATTCCGGGCTAGTAATATTGGTTACTAATAATTTTGCGGGTCTTATTCTTTTTAGGGTGGGCCGTAGAGACCTAGGTATATACTTTAGTAATAAGCCAAGTCCGTAAGTTCTATTCCTCTACTACTACTAGCCGTTCCTAATGCTTAAGTAATCCGTTTTTAAGGGACTAGGGGCTGGTAACGTTCTTTACCTTCTTATGGTACTTCTGTAGAGAAGAGGTTGTACGGTTTGTCTATAGCAATTTATTAATAAGGTTAAATCCTAAGGGGTTAATAGGATATATCTTGGCGCCTAAGGAGTCTATACTTAGTTCTGCCTATATCTAGGGGTTGAGGTGCTTTGGTTGTAGTAGTGTCTAGGTCCGTAATAAGATCTTTATAGCTATCTGGTTACCTAGGTCCTATTTACGCCTTATAAAAGCATCTGCACGGTTTGTAGCGCCTAGTCTGTATATAATTAAGAAGTTAAACTGAGATAGGATATCCGCCTAGCGTGCCTATTAGGCCGTAAGAGCCTTGGTTGTTATAAAGTATTCTAGGGCCTTATAATCTAAAACTACCTTAATAGGCTTAGGGGTCCCCTCTAGCTATATACGCCAGTGCTGAAAGCTAGAGATAATGGCTAGCATTTCTTTATTATGGATGTGGTAGTTTAGCTTAGCATCTATTATAGTCTTTAAATAGTATACAATGGGGTGCTATTCTCCGTCCGGTTGCTTCTAGGAAAAAATACTGGCTATTGCGCCGTTTAAGGCATCTATTTCTAGCATTAAGGGCCGTTCTGGGTTAAAGTAGGTGAGTAAAGGAGCTAATACTAGCCATTTTTTAAGCTCATTAAAGGCCTGTATATATATAGCGTTAAAGTAGAAGGGCTGGTCTTTTCTAGTAAGGCGGTTAAGAGGCCGGGCAATCCTACTGTAGTTCTTAATAAAATATTGGTAGAAGTTATAGAAACCTAAAAATAATTATACCCCCTTTATGGTCTGTGGGGGTGTCTACTAGTTAATTACGGCCGTTTTCTCTGGGTCGGCCTTAATTCCGTCTATACTAACAATAAACCCTAGGTACTTTATACGCTTAACACTAAATTCTAACTTTTTAATATTGGCCTGGAGACCAGCCTTGCGGAGCCGTTATAGAACTTTATAGACGTGCTCCTCGTGTTCTAGCTTATTCTTAGAGTAAATTATAATATTATCTAGGTAGGCCGTATAGAAGTTGTTAAGGTAGTTAAAGAGTACATCGTTTATATACCGCTGGTATATAGCTGGTCCGTTAGTTAGTCCAAAAGAAAGTACCTTATATTTATACGTTCCGTAATAGGTCTAAAATGTAGTAAGATCTACAGATCCAGAGTCTATTTTAATTTGGTAAAAGGCCTAGCGGATATTAAGCTTTGTAAAAACTTTAGCTTTACTTATTTGGGCCAGTGTCTTATTAAGTAGGGGTAGTGGATAGCGGTCCTTACGGGTTATATTATTTAGCTTATAGTAGTTAATACAAAAACGAAGTCCTCCGTTTGGCTTTTTAATAAAGAGAATTGGTAAAGTAAAAGGGACTTAACTGCTAGGCTTAATAAAGCCCTTATCTAGGTTCTTAATAAGATATTGCTTTATAGCCTATAATTTGGCAGTAGATTGCTGATAAAGGGGGCTATAGCTAAGGGTGTTTTCCTTATCTAGCTTAATCTTAATCTTGTAGTTATATAGTTAGTAAGGCGGAAGCATATTAGATACTACCTTTAAGAATATATCCTTAAATTTCTAGTATTAATAGGGTAGTTTCTGTTCTACTAGCTCCTTATCCATAAGCTTGCCTTTTTATCCGCTAAGCTCGCTTTCCTTTTCCTTAATTATTTGATTAATTTTATATAAGCTAGTGGTAAAGGTAACGGTATTAGGTTAAACTAAGTTCTGATAGAATCCTACGGCGCTAATGCAGTAGATATTAACTGGGGGAAGGTCTATAGGTTTCTTTACGGACTTTTATTAGGCCGTATTTTACGGTATAGGGTTTATAGTCTTCCTTAGCTTACGTTCTATTTTCTATAAGTTGTCCTTCCAGTCTATTAGTTTAGTATGGCGTCTAGTATTCCTAGCCTTCCTTTATAGCTGCGTAGGGCCTAAGTTCTCTATAGGGGACTTGGCTAGGTTATTACTAATTTCCTAGGTCTCTAGTGCGGGTGGCGTAATATAGGTAGTCTAGGGGCGGCGTAGTATACGAATCTGTTGTAGATTAAGCTGTATATCCTTCTTAAAGGCCTAGTCTCTACATATAGCATTGGCTTGGTAGATGGTATTAATCTAGGGCCGTATAAGGTTCTTTATTATAATACTAATTTCTTTTATAAAGGAAGGGGTTAGGGGTAGGGATTTAGGCTAAAGGAGCTGTCTATTCTATACGTTAAGCTGTAAGCCTAAATAGGCTAGCCATTTTCTTTCTAAGATTATATTATGGCTTCCTAGGTCCGTAATAAGAAAGGGGACGTTATACTGCCTTTATCTATTAACACGGAGGTGGATCTGTAAGATAGTTATAATAGGTGGCCCTATTCTTCTGTTGTACCCGCGAATAGGAACTGGTTTAGGCAGTTCCTTAAGGGGCGCATTTAAAAATTTGGCTAGCTTTACGGCGCACTAAGTATCTATTAAGGCAAAGGCATTCGCTCTAGAGTTAGCTAAAGCAGAGGTTAAAACTTGATATCCATTATAAAATAAAGTATAAGGGATAGTGTAGCTTCTTCCACTAACTAGCCGACCCAGATTAATATATAATATGTTAATCCCTTTTAACCCTAGAGAGGAGTCTTCCTCTAGGGTTTCTCTTTTTCTAACTCTATGCTGTTCTTCTATATTAATAAAACCTTATCCGTTTTTGCCTTTATTAGGCAGTCCTTGGCGAAGTGGTCCTTCTAGCTATATAAGAAGTAAGCACCCTAATTACTAAGGGCCTGTCTATGGGGGTTGCTATATATAGGCTAAGTATGCGCTAGACCCGCGGTAGGGCTAGCTGCGCGGCTAGCTGCTAAGTTAACGGCGGGCTGTATAGCTAGTGCTATAGGAGTTGCCAATTATACTAGGGCACTACGGGCTATTCTCATAGCGCTTATAGTCTGGTTTGAAGAGTTTCTGGCTTTATACCGCTTAGCTTGTGCCTTAATTCGACGGAGGCCTTAATTAATAGCCAGGTAGTAGTCTGTAAGTACCTTTAGCGTCTATATAGTAGTAAAAACTGGTAGTACGGCGCGCTATAGGTCTAGGGTAAGCTTGTTAAAGAGGTCTAGCATTAGGTCTTTATGGGGAATTTGGGCTTGGCCGGCTAGGTGCAGAAAGCGGGTCTAAAAGGCCAAAAAGGTCTCTATTGTTTTTATATTAAGGGCTTTATAATTAAGGCGGGCGTTTTGTATCTTAAAGGGGTCCTTATAAATAGAAGACAGGTAGTTAATCATCTCTTCTCTAGAGAGGAAGGGGTCTACTAAGTCCTAGGTATATCGCGGACATAAATGCGTCTGTGCGTCCCTACTAGTACAGCTAAAGACGTAGGCCATTTTAGCTTAAGTAGTAGGGAAGTGGTCTGTATTAACTTTAAGCTTGTCTTGCAGTTAAAGCTTCCAATTGTTAAACATAGGGTTAGTTCCATCTGTAAGTAATAGGGGGTCCGTGACCTTCGCGGACCGTGACGATGCTAATGCTGTATGTTAGGCTAGGGCCTTAAGGACTGTAGCAAGTCTATAGGTGTCTAATAACTCCTCGCTAGGTATAGGGGTATCTCTGGTTTTAAGCAGCTCTTAAAGCCGTTTAATTTTGGTATTAGCTGCTGCGAGTTCTTCCTAGGGGGTCAAGACGGCAACTGTTTTACTATTAGAGGTATTTACAGGTCCTACAGCGGCTTTGCCAGCTGCTGTATTTCTTAGCATGGTGGTAGGGGTATTGGGTAATTTCCGGTGTTTGTTTATTTTCTGGGGGTTTTAGTTTATACGTATCCTATTCTTAGGTTTCGCGTTCTGTTTGTATTCTTTTGGTTCTATTCTGTCCTTAGGGTCCTATTCTGTTCTATTAGTGTCCTTTAGGTTCTTTTCTGTGTCCTTGTCCTGTTTATAGTTTATAGATATTTTTAAGTTCCTTTTTAGGAAAGAAGAGTAGTAACGAGCTTTAGATAATGTTAGCAACTTAGTTAATTAAGGCACAAGCACGGAAAGAAGGACGCGCAAGCCTATATAATTGGATTGTCTATAAACGAGGATCCAAAGCTAGAGAAAGGAAGGAGAAGAATAGTAGCGCCGCTTAATATTTTATACGGTCCTCGAGTTACGTGACTCGCGTCTACTATAATCCATGTCTGCCAAGATCCACCGTTTTCCACCAGCGCCGTAACAGTATAATTAATTATAGGATCCTACTAAGAAGTTAAAGGACATCTACTAGAGAGTATAAGGGTACCTTAAGGAATAGGAGTAATAGAAGTATATAAAGCAGAGCCTATAAGATATATAAGAGTAGTAGACTCTAGTATAACCGTAAATACTAGAATAAGCATTTTAGAGTAGGCGATAAGGTTCTATTATATTTAATAAATATTAAGACCTATTAACTATTAAAGAAGCTTAATATAAGATACCTAGGTCCCTTCTAAGTTAAAAAATAAATTAGTAAGCTAACTTACTATCTCTAGCTACCCCTATCTATAGCCTATATATATCTAGTATTTTATATAAACCTACTAGAGCTATAGTATAGACCTCTACTAGCAAAGAACTTCTAACTAGGTCTAATTAAATACCCTAAAGTAGTAGGTAAGTAGTATAAGGTTAAAGCTATACTATGCTATAAGTCTATTAAGAATAAGCTTTAATATAAAGTTAAATAGCTAGGCTGGCCTACTAAGGACTCTGTATAGGAATTAGAGGATTACCTTAATTTATTACGAAGATATTCTAAAAGAATATTAGGACTAAGGTCTATAATCTATAAATTATAGAAAGCGCTCTAATACTATAGTATTATCGCAACCTATAAAGAAAGCCTATAGTAGGCTATAAGAGGCCCTAAAGAGTAAATATATTAAATTAGATATAGAATAGATAAGCTCTAGAAACTATAAGGATTAGGGCTATAGCCTAAGGTAGAATAGGTCCTTAGCCTTTTTATATATATAGTCTACAATTAATAGGGTATTTTGCTAGAATTGCATTCCTATTAATTAATCCATACTAGAAATATTATTTCTAGGGCTCCTAGGCCCTTTTTAAAAGCCTTATAAGGCCTTTCTAAGTACCTAATTAAGGTCCTTAATACTACTATATATAAAGAACAAATTCTAAACTCTATAAGTTTAAACTATAAATGCCTAAAGCTACTATACCTTACCCTTAAGAGTAGGATTAGTATCTATTAGGCTACTAAGTAATAGCTAATAAGAATAGGATCTAGACCCCTTAGTAGGGGTATAAGTAGGTATAAAAATAGGGGCAGAATAATAAGGTATAGTAGGGGCAGAGATCCTTAAATACTTAATACTAATATTAGGTCTAAACTAATACTAATAAAGCTCTTATAGCGTAAGCTTATAGTTAATAAAGATACGCTTAAGCCTAGAATAAATAGAGACGTTAGCTAGCTAGAATAGCCCAGAACTACTAAGACCTTACTATAGTAACTATTAGTTATCTATCTACTAGGTACCTAAAGAGTAACCTATCTAATAACGTATTATATTATACACTTTTAAAACTTAACCCGTATACGCGAACTCCTTCCTATAGTAAACGGCGACCTTCTTCTTATCGCCCCTATCCCTTACTTTATCCTTAGTATACTAACCTTACTCCCTTATTAGGCGTTACTAGCTAGCTTACTAGGAATTATAGGCAGTATAGATAGCTATAGTATAGTCTTAAATTTAACCTAGTTATTTAGTATTAGCGCTAAAATAAGATAAAGCCTAGGCGGTATCCCTTGACCTGATGGCATTCTACGTTATCGATAAGAAAATAGTCCATGCATGCAATACTAAAAGTCCGTAATTACAACTTCCCTAGTAATAGATATCATTCAAAGCCCTATTTTTATACTACTATACCTTATTCTAATAAATATAAAGACCTAGATATTATCTAACCTACTTAATATAAAGTTCTACCGACTTAAAATGCGAAGAAACCCCCTCTAGAGCCTTGGGAGTTACCTAGCTTTAAACCCTTTAAAATTAATAACTAGAATAATTACGGCGAACCTTACCTTCTACTAAACATAGATACAGGCGAGCCCTATAGCCTATTTAGTCTATTCTTTATAGAGGATATTATAGGTAAGCTTATAGAGTAGACAAATAAGTTTATGGAGCTTTACTAGCTATTAGAAAGGGATATACCTAAAGAACGCCCTTAGCTATAGAAACTAACATCTATACTAGAACTCTATATATACTTTAGTACCATAATTTATATAGGGCTTATATATAAAGCTTTAGTAGAGGACTACTAGGGCAATTTATAAGAAGATAGCGTCTCCTATATAGTAAAAAACTATATATTAGAGAATCGATTTAAGCAACTTAATCGCTACTTCTAAGCCTTATATCCTCTTCTAGATAATCTTACCTTAGATAGAATAATATTTAACCGTATTAATAACCTCTCTAAGCATCTACGGCTGCTCTACTAAAAGCTCTATACGCCTAGCGTATACCTTACTATTAATAAGACTATTTAATACTTTACTAGCTGCGCTAAGGAAGTTGTTAATATTCTATCTAAACTAACGCCGGAAGGCTTTAAGATCTGGCTACTTAGTAATAAGGGCTATATATTAGATTAAATATGGCATTCTAAAGGTAAGTAAGGCCCTATTAATCTAGATACTTATTTTACTATAAAGGAAGGCTTTTTAAAAACGCAGGCAGTTATTCTTAATCTACTACTTTAGGAAGACGACTCTACTAGCTAGCGGCTATATTATCTAGGAAAACACGTTATTTAGCTTAATAATCTATTTATAAGCGTTAAGCTTTATTTAAGACTATAAGAGCTTAAAATTAGAGTAGCTAGAATAGTTAGAACTACTATAATAAGGCGTAAGGATTTAGGTAATTAAGAAGGCGATATTACTAAGGAAAAGACGCCTACTAGCTGGTAGAAATATAAGGCTCTAGCTAAGTAGATAGATCCTTAACTAGTTAACCTTAAACTTACTTATTTAGCCCAGATTCTATAGGGGACTTTATATAGTTCGCTTTCTAAGGACTCTATAGTATTAGAGCTTACCTAGAAGGACTCTAATATAGCGCTTTTTATAACTACTATATATAACGATAAGTTATTCTACTTAATACTATAAAGATATTATTAATAATGTTATATATTACTAGGTTAGAACTATATCCTCTTTATAAAAGCGGCCGGCAAATAATTATGACGGGCTTAAATTAATACGCTAGGTCTTTAGTAATAACGTCCTTAAAGAACTACTAATTCCTAACTTTATAAATAAGTATAATTGCTATATAGGCGGTATAGATATTATAGATTAATAGAGGTCCTATTATAATATATAGAGAATTAAATAGAAGACTTAGAAGCCTCTATTTAACTTGCTATTTAATATAGTAATAGCTAATAGCTATCTACTATCATCTTATAAGTTATTTAATTATAGAGTAAGCCGTAAGGAGTCTTATAAGCAATTCTATAGGGACCTCTATAACGCCCTATTTAAATACTTAACTTAACTCTACCGTAATTATAGCCTTCCTCCTAATCTTTACTATCCTATAACTAATATTATATTTAAGCCGGTAGAGGAATATAAGCTTATTCAGCTCTAGAGTAAATAGTATAGCTACTTAGCCTATATTAAGACTAGAAGGCTAATAACTAATCGCCCTTATAGAGGACGAAGGAAGCCTCTTATAAAGCTCTTAATAAATACTATAAAGAAGCCTCGTAATAGTAAGGATTAGAAGCGGCTAGCAAGGGTGGTAAGGATATTATACGGTTGCTCTATCTGCCGAATACCGTTCTACATAAAGGACCTCTGCTGGAAGCCTTATATTAAGCGACTTAATACTAAGGATTAAAACTAGATAGCAATTTTATAAAGTAGCAATCGAATATTACTAGCTTTGTATTTCTTATCACGGCCATTAATCTAGGGCTCCTTATTAGCTGAAGTCTTATTAATAATATAGTACGTTAATTATCGGGTTAAGGGATAATAGTTAAGAATATTAAAGAAACGCTGCCACTTAGGCCCAGGCTATTAGAAAGCTTAAAGTAAGTAATAGAAAACTATCTATAGGATAGGAAAACCCACCTTAATATAGCTGCTACTCTTAGTACGCATATAACAATTATAAGAACTAAAGGTATTAGACTGTTACGGAGTAGGCATGAGCTGGAATACAATGTACTAAACGGGGTAGTAATTGAGAAGGCTATGTACGCGATGTTCTCTATGGGTGAGACTGACCTCCCTAAAGTCTATTTCCGCTTTCGAACCTGAGCATATAAGGATTTAAAACTGAGCAGTAACTAAGTAACCTGAGCTCGTGGCTAAGCAGGTCTTAGCAGCCTGAGTAACGTCTAAGCAAGCCAAGATTGGCCCGAATCTGGGACAACCGGCGTCCTAGATTCGGGCCACTCCCCTATTTAATAGCCCAGTTTTTGACATATAGCCCAGTTTCTGGCATCAAGTAGCCCAGATTTAGGCCCCTAAGCTCGTTTATACTTTCCTTTAGGAAGTGCCTATAAAATGAACTTAATAGAGATACTATTTTCAATCTATAAGAGCTGGTCAGCTTCTAGGCCAGCCGCTTTCTAAGCAGCCATCTACTTTCTTAGAGGCCATCCGCTTTCTAGGAGGCCAGCCGCTTTTTAGGCAGTTGTAGCTATATAAGGCTAATTAGGAGTAAGCCGAGGTTAAGTTACCTCAGCGAGCTTAGACGCGATTTTTTAGCTAGCATTAGAATAACCTATGCCGTCTTCTGAATTGCAAAATCACGTCTAAGACAGTTTGGCAAGTTTTATTAAAATCCTAAGCAAAATCTATAAAACGGAGATTGCGGATATCTAATTTATTTATTTTTATAACGTGTTACTATTACTATATATAGTCACTTTTTTTTTAAGACTTAGGGCTTCTAAACAGTATGAATTTTATTATACGGCTATTGCTTAGTCCTAATATTAATTTCGTTAAAGTTAAAAAACGCGTTATTAAAAGCCTAAGTATATAGTAGTAATTCTTTGATTAACGTCTGATACGGATCCTACTGGCCCACGCAGACTACTCCGTCACAGGGGGGAAAACTTATGTATTTACAGGAAGAAAACCCCTGCAGTTGGGGGAGGAAAAACCCTATGAGCAGCCTCAGTAGGATGAAAAACCCCGATTTGCCATATTTGCACGTAGCTGCGGCCCTGCGGGCCTACAGCACGTCCTCCTCCTTAGATGTTTTGAACTAAGCCTAAGTATATATTATATCTTATTAAATAGTATACTAATATAGATAAAACTATATAAATATATAGATATCTACTACTTAAAGCTATTGCAATATCTAGTGGGTGCTATAGTTGGGTCCTTTCTTAAAAACATCCTCCCTTAGCCTAGAGTGCCTCTACTACTACTAGACGCTATATCCGTATAGAAAACTACTATAGCTTAGAAGAAAAGCACTAGTTATTAGGGCTGGAAGACTATAGTTAAATGGGAACGCTAGTAGGTCTTGCGGAGCTTATAGGAGCTAGATAATTGTATATAGGAGAATCTTATATCCCTAGTAGAGAGGCAGTTATAGGATATATAAGACGATCTTCTAGCCTTATAGGAGGCAAGTAAGGATAAATAGTTAGGCGCGATAGATAGAGCTATTAAGCTTCTATATCTGTATAGCGGACAACCTAGTTAAATTAAGGTGTTAAGACAGGTAATATATAGGCGGAGGGACTTATTCCTAGCGGCAAAGATATTATAGGGTAAAAGTATAATAATATAGGCAATTCCATTATTAGTTTAAGCTTCCATTACTATTATTATATTGCCTCTAAACATAATTAGAGAGGAGTAGCTATTAAAAATACGGGCCATCCTAGGAGTAAATCCCGTATTTATATATATAGAGGTAATAAAAGTATATACAGATATCCTAAAATATATTAAGGCGGGTCGGTTTACGTATATTTTAGTATTACTAGAGTTACTATTAAGTAAACGGTTCCACTACATCCTTACTTAGCCTATATTTCGCTCGCATATTTCCTTAGTTATAATTAATAAGTGTTATCTAGTTACTAACTAGGGTAAGAGCTTCTAGCCCTATTACGCACAGCTCTTTAAAGTCTAATTACTACTTAGTCTAATAGTACCGTAGTTTATATATACTGTAATACTTAATAAGGAGATATATATAAAGGTAATAAAGCTAGTAGGGTTTTATTAGAGTATAACGGATCTTAAATAAACGGATATTAATCAGCCTAACCTATCTATTATTAGGGGCTATATTAAGAGGAGGGATAAGAATAATTATAAGGCACTATTCTTTATTATTAAAGAGGTATTTAAGAAGGCGGTAGTAGAGGAGGATTATATATCCATAACCCTTAGCTAGATATCCGCAGGATGTGAGGGGACTTTGCAGACAGGGGGCTATAAGGACACGATTGGAACAGGATAGATTGGTAAGAGAGACGAATCCTTGAGGAGGTAAGGCCTCTGGGATCGTGGAGACTATATACTACGGGCACGTGCCTCCGGCACGTGACTGACGGACGTCCGAGGGGTGTCCGGGGGTTGTCCTGAGGGCAACCCGAGGTGATCGCAATAATATCCCTTACATAGGGTCTAGTAAAATATCTATATTATCTAGCTAAACGCCTATAGTGCCTAGTAGGATATCCGCTACCTCTACTTATTAATTAGTCGGGCGGATCTAAAATCTAGTAGGAGGTACTATATAGCTAAAGGGATAAAAGGTTCTAAGTCCTAAATTAATTCCTAAGACGATTATCTTTCTTTATACTAAAAATTATATCTATAGGTATATAAATACTATCCGTTTATGGCTTATAACTAAGGGCTATACTATAAAGTAGGCTAAAATAGTAGTATGGAGTTATTATGCGATATTATCCAAATATAATAAGAGTAGGAAGTACTGAAATTTCTATATAGAAGACTTACCTACCTACATTCTTATTACGTTAGACGCCCTAGCCTATAGTACGGATATTCTAGATATTATCCATTCTATTATATATAGTTATTATCCTAATAAAAGCCTAAATATAATACTGCAGCAATTTAGGCGGGCCGTCTAACGCGATAGTGTTACTAGATATATAATTATCCTTATTAAAGACTGGTATAAAGGTGCTCTTATAGATATTGCACCGCTAAAGCAAAAGTCTTAAAAACCTATAGCTCCTCTATCTACCCGACTTGGCTATAACTTTATTACTACTAGGATAGTAATATAGGAGGATAGGGTAGCGGATTTCGCTAGCGATATAGCTTTATTTATTATAATTAATAGTAATATTATCTTATAGGTATCTGCTTAGGAGGAGGAGAATTAAATACTTAATAAGAATATAATATTATTAGTCCTACTAATTAAGTATATAGAAAAATAGAAGAGGGTAAAGACTAATATAGAGAAACGGGCGGTACTTCTAGATATATTATACAAGCTTATAAATAAAGCTACTGGATATCTATATAATATACTACTTAAGCCGTATAAGGAGACGAGTCCGTTATCTAGAAGTCTACGCTATTACTCTAATTGCGATAATTCGTTATAGGCTTATAAGGAGTATAATATTATTACACTATATACTAGGAATATTATAAAGAGTAAGTACTTAAAAGATCTATTTATAAGTGTTAAGAAGTAGATTAAAGGATAGCTTAATATAATATACTAGGATATAGTTTAGAGTCTAATTTCCAGTTATATTATATCTAATAATTAAATCCGCATACTCTATATCTAACCTCTACTAACTTATAATAGCCTTAAGCGGATATTACCTAAATAGGATTATAGCTTCCTAGGAGATAAAGTAGACGCGCTTATCCGCTTTATTTATAAGGAAGAAATATAATACTCTAGTACTAGTGTCTTATAGGTTATATCGCAATCTAGTAGACGTATTACTATATCTAGAAGCTCGTTATAGACGCCTCTACTATTAGTAGGTTAATAGGGACCTGTTAGTATATTAACTATAAAGAGTGCTAGCCTTAATTAACCGTTATAAACTAAAGTATTACTACCCTTATAGCTATTAGTATCTAGCTCGCAAACGGATATAACTAAGTCTTAAATATCTTAGCTTATATTAACCTAAGACTTATAAGTAAACTAGTCCTAGACTATATATACCACTCTATTATAGTTATCTCAATAGCTAGATATTTAATATCCGTATACTCTAGATATACAGCTACCCGCTTAAAAACCGTCTAGTATATATCCGCAGCACCCTTAACTTAGCCTTCGGCATCCTAATAACTCCCTATAGCGCCTCTATTATTCTTAATAGCTTCTTAATATAGCCCTATACCATCCTTATAATTCTCTGCTGCCTTAGTTTATATCTTAGAACAACCTAGGTATTAGTCCGCAGTATAGCCTTTAAGCTCCACAGCAGAAGTCTAATAGTATTATTAGCTTAAATATAGGTAGCACTAGTCTATAGCGTAGTATTTAATCTCTATAATAATCTCCGCACACAGTTATTATAAATTAACGTGGCCTTATTAATGCTTAATCTCCGCCCTCTAAACTAGGCGCAGTTTAGAATTCGCGTACTAATACTTAATCCCCGCCTTCTAAATTAGGTGCAGCTTAGAATTTACAGCCTAATATTTAATCTCCACTCTCTAAGCTAAGTGCAGCTTAGAACCTATAGCCTAGTACTTAATCTCTACCCTTAGTTTTAGATATAACGTAGCTATTAGGTCCGCCTTATAGCAAAAGAAAATAAAAGAATAGGTCTGCGTATTTTAAAAGTAAGAAATCCGCTTACTAAGTAAACCTAATATCTACTTATAACCCTTCTCTAATACCTTAGCTAAGTAGTAATTCTATATTAATATTACTTTATAAGTTAACTAGACGGCACCTACTTACTTTAATTAGTAGTAACTTAACTATAAAGAATTTACGCGTTATAAATAAGCATATATAAGGTGGTTAATATTTACTAAAGTAAGTTATAGCGGCAATTATTTATTAGCGAGCTGATTTAATAAAATCGGTAGCGTGGATATTTACCTTTAATTAACCTCCATACCTCTTCTTCTACTAACCTTCTACTTTATAGTACCGCACTATAAACTTTACCGTTATTATTTTATCTACTATCTATTAGTATACCACTATCTATAATATCTACTATCTATTAGTATACCACTATCTATAATATCTTTATTTATACCTCTAAATATATCTAATAGCTATTTAGTTAAGGAACTTAATATACGTAATATTAATAATAAAATAATTAAGGACGCTTTTAAGGATGCTCTTTCTTTTACTAATCCTTTAAAATCTTTACCTAAAGAGTAAGCTTTCTAATACTAAATTATACCTATAGCTAATATAATTTTAGGAAATATATACTAAAGCACTCTTTATTGGATATAGCAGAGCACTATAATAATACTATTATAAAATCCGCTAGAAATCCGCTTACCTCTTTACTACCTACCTCTTTACCACCTACCTTTAAGCCGCTTATTTCTCTACCTACTACTTTTAAAAAGTTTAATTATTATCGTGCTTCTACTTCTCTTAAGAAGTAGGCTAATAGAATTACTACGTAAAATGTTAAGTATAAGATAGCCTTTAAATCGTATATGTTAGCTATACTATTTTAGTATCTTATCTATTAATTTACCTCTTATAGTAACCCAACAGAAATATTAAAGATTTTAGATAACAATAAAAAGAGTAATTTTAATAACGCCGACTCTCCTAAAAGCTCTCCTCTACTATTTTATAAGCTCTATAGCACTTATAAGCTCTATATAGCCTAAGCTATAACGTTAGATGTTAATATAAATAAGCGCCTTCCTATTTAAGTGCCGTTATTAAATAAGTAGTATATCCTAAAAGCTAGTACTTAGGAAAATATAAAAGAAGCTCGTTAGCGGATATATACCCACATCTAGAATATTAAGGGTAACTCTAGTATACTACGCGATCTACTATACACTCTATACGTTAAGCAAGACTATAAATATCGCGTTTATAAGCAGAACTCTAGGCCTTATTTTAGAGGTACATGCTTAAAATATTGCTTAAATGGTAGGTTGTGCGAAAAGGTATATGCTAATAGTATACTACTATCCTATTAGCTAATATGTATATAGGATAGTTTGCTAAGATTAGAGCCGGTTATACCTTAGCGCAAAAAACGTATATAATTAGCTTCTGCTAGTAGTCTAGCTAGAACGCCTACTAAGAAGGTATAATATCCGGATTTTAATAATATGGATATTGCTAATATCCGCATAGCTTTATACCTATACTATCCCCCTTCTAGAGACTTCCCCTCCCCCTAAGACTCCTACTTGCAGCAATATACGTAGCCGTAAAGGCACCCGCTCTATTGCTACTCCTTCTACTCTTTTACTAATTCCTAGCACGCCTAGTACTACTTTTAGTACTACTATTACTCCTACTGGTACGGAAAATATTAGGGTATATTTAGTAATTGCTATTTCCGCGTATATTAATATAGTTTATAAATAGGTAGCTAAGGTAGTAAAAGATATTTAGGCTATAGATTACCGGTTAAGTAAGCTTAAAGGTTCTTTAAGTAAGATAAAGGATAAGCTTACGTTTATAAAACGTAGTATTACTATACTTATATATAACACTAGGTTACTAGATATAGAACTTAAGTAGATATAGGTTAGCTATTACTGCGGGTTGGCTATTATTATAGGTTGAGAGTAATAAAATAGTAACTCTTACCTCTCTACTACTATATATATAGGAATTATGTCTTTACCTTATGTTTAATAGATATACTTAATTAATATTATAATATCCGTATAAGCTAAGATAATAATATCCGCACAAGCTAAGATAAAGATATTTATATCCGCGCACCGTTAATATTTACTAAGGTAAGTCACTATAGCAGCGATTATTTATTAGTGAGCTAATTTAATAAAATTAGTAGCGTGGATATTCACCTTATTAACCTCCGCACCTCTTCTTCCTCTACCAACCTTCTACCTTATAGTACTGCACTACGAACTTTATTAGTGTTATTTTATATACTATCCTTTAGAATACTACCGTCTATAATGCCTATATTTATATCTATAAATAATATTAATATAAATAATAGTAACTAGGCGGTTAAGGAACTTAATATACGCGACGTTAATAATAAGGAGTTTAATACTATTAAGCACGCTATAGCTGCTCCTACTAAGCCTTTAAATTCTATTCCTAAAGAGTAAGCTTTCTAATACTAAATTATACCTATAGCTAATATAATTTTAGTAAATATATACTAAAGCGCTCTTTATAGGGTTTAGTAGATAATAATAATAAGGATAGAGCGAAATCCGCTAAAAACCCACTTACCTTTTTACTGGATACCTTTCTACTACCTATATTTTTACTATAGGCTACTTTACTATCTACTACTTTACTATCTACCTCCCTACTACTACCGCCTAATACTTCTAAAAAGAGGCTTAATAAGGGTCGTTTATCTTCTTTTTTTAGAAAGTAGGCTAAAAAGGCTGCTAATATAAATATAAAGCTTAAGATAGCTATTAAATTGTATATATTAGTTATACTATTTTAGCATCTTATCTACTAATTTACCCCTTCTAGTAACCTAAACACTATATATAAGGTTCCTTTAGATAGTAAATCTTTAGATAGCGATAAAGATAAAGACCTTAATAATGCTAACTCTTATAATCTCCACAGCCCTTATAATATCTATAGTACTATAAATATAAATAAGCGCCTTCCTATCTAAGTGCTGTTAGCGAATAAGTCGTATACTCTAAAAGCTGGTGTTTAGGAGAGTATAAAGGAAAGTCGCTAGCGGATATTAATACACGTCTAGAATATTAAGGGTAGCTTTAGTAAGCTGTGTAATCCGCTATATACTCTATATAAGAAGTATAGCTATAAATATCGCGTTTATAAGAAGGACTCTAGGCCTTATTTTAGGGGTATATACTTAAAATACTATATAGGTGGTAGGTTATACGGAAAGGTATATGCTAATAGTATACTATTATTCTATTAGCTAACATATATATAGGAAAGTTTACTAAATCTAGAGCTGGTTATACCTTAGGGTAGAAAACGTATAAAATTAGCTTCTACTAATAATCTAGCTAAAACGCCTACTAAGAAGGTATAGTATCTATATATTAATAATATAGATATTGCTAATATCTATATAGCTTTATTCTCGCACTATCCCCGCCCGCGCTACTACGCCTCCCCCTACTAAGACCTCCCCCCCTATTAAGACTCCTACTCGCAGTAGTATATATAGCTGTAGAAGTACCCACTCTACCGCCGCTCCTCTAACCCTTTTACCAATTACTAGTATACTAGGTGCTACTATTGCTGCTACCGCTTCTACTAGCACTAGGTCTATTAGGGTGTATTTAGCAATCGCTATTTCTATACGTATTAATATAGTTTATAAACAGGTAACTAATATAGCGAAAGATGTTTAAGATATAGATCGCCAGTTTAATAAGTTTAAAGATTCTCTAAGTAAGATAAAGGATAAGCTTACGTTCCTAAGGCGTAGTATTATTATACTTATACGTAATGCTAGGCTACTAGATATCGAATATAGGTAGATATAAGTTAGCTGTTGCTACGGGTTGGCTATTATTACTAGTTTATAATAAAAATAGTAGCTCTTACCTTTTTACTACTATATATATAGAAATTATGTCTCTACCTTACGTTTAATAGATATACTTAATTAATATTATATTATCTACATAAGCTAAGATAATAATATCCGCATAAGCTAATATAAAGATATCTATATAAGTTAAGATAAAGATATTTAAATAGAGAGTCTATTCCAAAGGTTAAGTTTCTAGAGTATAAGATATTAGTTTTACTATGTTTTTATTTAGAAGATTATATATTATAATACCATTTTTAATTCTTATAATAACCGTATAGAGCTATTATATAAAATTAGAATATCTATAGACACCCCGCTTATATTAGAAGTATATCCGCAATTAAAACAATATATTACTATTACTCTTAGTATTTATTAAGCAACTTATACACTAACCATTATATATATTAGCAGAGGTATAGGTATAATATTAGAAAAACAAACCATATAAATATATTTAGCAGCTTCTCCTAGTACCTCTATATTCTTATTAGTATTACTAAAGCTATATATAAGGGGATTAAATAGTAAACCGGCTACAGTTAATAGGAAGGCGTTAAATATATTTACGCTGTCCTTCGCGAGTTTTTTATATCCGTGCTATAGGAGCAAAGGAGCCTTAAAATCCGCTAAGCGCCGCGTATATCGTATAATTAAATCCTTCCTAATCTAATCTATAAGATAGCGGATATCTAGCGCTAGAGACTTAGTTATATATTCACTATTTATACGCTCGCTAAATACACACTTAAAAATATCGCGGAGCGCGCTAGTATAACTTATTATAAGAACACTCTACTTAAACAGCTCATCCATACTAAACGTTAAATTCCCACGCGTCTAGAGCAACTCCTTAAGTTAAAGATTTAGTAGTTTATTAAGGCAATCCGTCTTAAAGAAGCTATCTAGCCGCCCTTAGAGGTTAACTAAACTATTAGTAAGGATAGCCTATTAAAGCACTAGGTTATAAGCGCTTGTCCTAACTAGTTGCTATAGGATTAGTATATTATATATATAGTTCTTTAATAAGCTTCTAGTAAAGTATAAGCAAAGATAGGGGATTATACACTTTAGTAGTCTAATATCTATATACTTAATAGCGTATTTTAGAAGCTTATAAGTATTAATAACCTATAGGAACTGGATATAATTAAAGAACTCTATATTATAGTTATTAGCGGTAGAGCTTAATATATCCATAGAGGACGACGTTGCTACTAGCTAATATGCGTTAGCAGGTAGCTCTAAATAATTAGACGTACGCTAATTTATATCGCGGTATATATCTCTTAAAAAAGCCGCTATATAGATATCCTTAATATACTCTAGAAATTGCTCTAGAGATAGGTTTCGTATATATTGCTTAGCCTTACTATATGCCTTAATATTATACTTATTGCGGATATAGAGTAGGAATAACGTAATAATACAAGCATTAAAGCTTTAGAGGATTAGCTCTTCTATATAATAAAATAGGGCCTTTTCCCTAGGAATATTGCGCCGTCCTAGGTGGTTTATATAGGGTAAAGCGCTAAAAACTACTGCGCGGCTTCCTTACCCTTATAGAATATACGCATAACTATATATAGGAAGTTCAATCGTATATACTATAGCCCTAGAATAGGTAAAATCCACTTATAGCTATCGTACGCTCCTTCCGCCTTAACTCACTCCTCTTTATATAATTAGATAAGCTTTATAGTCTTCTAATCTCTATATACTAGAAATAGCCGGTTATTAAAAGCAGTTTCGCGATTATATTGTAGTTAGTCTAGGAAGATATTCTCTATTATATAATAATTACCATTAATAGAAGCCTCGCTGTCTAGAATGGGTCCTAGAGTTATATACTCTATCCTTCTATAAGGGAGAATATTAACTACTAGTATACGCGGATATTTAATATCTGCGTCGGAGTCGAATATACTATTAACTGTAGTAGGATACGCGTATCGGATAGTATCTGTAATAAAACTTATAGATATCCGCTTCTAGAGGTTATTAAACTTATTCCTAGCTATATTAATAACCTTATCTAGCTTAAGTTAACGGGTGTTATTTAACATTAACTGCTTAAGGCCCCCTTTAGGTATATATACTCCGTATAAGATCTTCCCTATAGTATGCAAATTAAACTTACTAATCTCGCCAATAACCTAATATTAAGTCTTTTAGTAATAGTTAAAGTTATTATAGATAATATAGATAATATAGATAATATTATAAATAGATAGAGACTTAATTAGTTTCTTAAGGGTTATTAGCGCTAGAAGTACTAGTAGAATTAATAGAACCTTCCTTAGAACGTTTAGCTAGCCTAAGCTTTTTAGCGTTAAGAGTTATATAACTATTAATTAGACTAAGGCTATATAGGAAAGATAGTATATAGCATTATATACTAAGCGCCTAAAGATATAGACTAAGTAGATAGGCAAAACTATTTATGGAGTTCTAGGCAAACCCTAGGAGGAATATAGAAGCAACTATAACTATACGTCCACTATACAGATCCTAACTATATTCCTCTCTATTTAGTATAGATATCCCTTAATAAGCTAGAATAGTAGCAGGCCGTGCTGCTAAACAAACTTGGCTATATTCTTAAGGTTAATATCTTAAAACTCTATATCTGGAGTCTATGTATTAAAGGGGCCGCGTTATAATTATAGTTGGTGGGGCTCTTTCTAGATATAGTGGATAGTATAGGTTACTAGCGTTATATAAATATCAGCCCTATTAATAAGTTCTTCTTATATTTCCTTATCCTCTAGTAAAGTAATAAGTAGGTCCCCTACTTTCTTCTTCTTCCTATTACCTCTATGCCTATTCTCACTTTCTAAGAACTTAAAGACTAGCCTATAAAAAGACTAGCCTACAAAAAGACTAGCCCTATTAATTTAGAAGGTCCCTAATAATATTAACCTTCTCTTCCTTTAATATCTTTTTCTAACTAGTAGATAGAATATCCGCTAGTTACGGAGAGGGCTAGCGGCGTGGGCGTTCAGCGTTAGTGTTTACTACGTAGCTTAGTAGTGTAGAGGTGGCCACCGCAACCAACGATTCCACTACAACCAGTCTGCTACAGAGCAGACGACCTCCACTACAACCAGTCTGCCACAGAGCAGACGACCTCCACTACAACCAGTCTGCCACAGAGCAGACGACCTCCA
>Ga0307507_10003036_pt1 | contig 33578 bp, 10 predicted proteins | sample 7_EM_MG_FD_207223 | JGI IMG/M metagenome (GOLD analysis project Ga0307507, IMG submission 207223) | Populus trichocarpa ectomycorrhiza microbial communities from riparian zone in the Pacific Northwest, United States - 7_EM | ecosystem: Host-associated > Plants > Roots > Unclassified | place...
CTATAGGAGAAGGAACCAACAACCCTAAAGTAGGGAAGATATATTAGGAAAACAGGTAGAGAAAGTAGAAGAAGAATAGTGCGGCGCTAGGGCCCAGGCCTATATAGAGAAGGAAGGGAGACGCGTAAGAGGCCAGTAAAGATAATAGTAAGGAAGAGAAAGGAGCCAAAGTAGAGTATAAAAGAGTACTAGAAAACCATCTACCGCAATATAATACTAGTTGGACCGATACTGGAGAGATAAATAGGAGTTAAAGGTATAGAGGTAGACTTAAGCAAGGGGAACCCAAGCTATAGTATAGGTAATACTATAGGGGGTAAATACCTAAGGGCTCTAAGAGGGCCTAATAAAGGCGGAAAATATAATAGCAACACTCTTAAGGACAGGAATAATAGGACTAAAAGATTAGCTTTACTGGGTAGGTGTCCTAGTAGATAGCCTAAGGTGCAAATATAGCTGGCCAAAACAGACACCAAAATACGTAATACTGTTATGCCCCTTATACACTAGCTAAGAAGCAATGCTCTTAGTAGCTAGCACAGAAAACTATAATACACTGCTCTTAATATAGAAAGGCCTTAAGGCGGCTACCCAGTAGCTTATTAGCTAAAATATGCTAGACTAGTTCTGGGTTACAAAGGAAATAGCAATAGAAGGCAAAGGGGTAAGTAATAGGCGCCCCCTAATAACTCTACAGAAGTAGAGTATAGTATATAATACTAGCGCGTCCGTAGGTTTGTTACGGCAGCAGTGGTTCCCAAGGAGGTCAAAAAGTAAAGTAGTAGAGCACTACTAGTGACTTATAGGCGACTTACAAGCGAGCCCCAAAAGGCGGGGAGACGGATTACGGGGTTTTCTTAAATAGAGTTTTCTCCCTATATATATATAAGGAGTAGTCCGCGTGGGCCCAATAGGGATCTAAATCGGACGTTAAGCAATGAATAATAATAATAATAATTAAAATATAATTACGTTATTAACTTTAATTATAATGTGATAAAAGTTAAATTATGTACCAAGTGGGGTTGTGTCGGCGTTAGATTATCAACACTAGCTGAGGTTTTAGCTCACGCAGACTTGGTAATAAGCAATCTGTCAAGCCCGCATGGACAAGTATATGGTAGGTGCACCGTGCAAGGCACTTCTAAAAGTCCGTGACGATGTACAAGGTGCTCGTGGCAGCGTGGTCGATTAAGCGGCCAGTCCGTAGACTAACCGTCGCCCGATTGATCGCCCAAATTTTAGCTGCCCAATCCAGTTAGTCTATGAAGTTATCCGTCTTAATCCGGACTGGATGCGACTGATAGAGCTCTTAGCACCTCTAGATACGCGTAAAAGAGGGGTAGAAGGACGCGTTCGCGTTATTTTCAGTCCGTGCATGATCCGTGCGTTCACATTTCCCCCCTAAATTAGCCCTAAACTATACCTAAAAAGGCTTAAAACTAAGCTATACAACCCGATCCGTTGTCCGTAGACGTTTGCAATCGGGCTTTATTAATTAGGCCAATCCGACGGCTCTAATTAAGAGGTCAATCTGGCCGTCTAAACCTTAACGATCTAGACGTCGAGCAACTAACCACGCTGGCTCGTAGTAGTTAAAGCGGACTTGACAGCTTGCTTGTTGCCAAGTCTGCGGTCAACGCAACTCCAAACTTGAAGATATCAAATTAGAACAGCGGGAGTTTCAAAGTTCGGTTGTCCTGAGGTCAATCAAACTTTAGAAGGATGGAAACATCCAGAAGCAGAAACTGAGTAGCTAGACAGAGGGGTGCATTATGCTGCTATGATGTTAAACTAACTTCTACAGCGACAACTCCTCGAACATGGAAATTGGTCGAGCAGCAAAGGCCATAAAGATGAATGAGGGCACCCCATAAGCCAAAAGTTCCTGATGCTTCTCCCATCCAACTACAACATTACCTTTCTTTGCGAATTGTGGTGTTAATAGTCGGGCCATGTTTGACGGAAGAACCTCTAGCCAAAGTCCATCCGGGCCTGGGATATAACCTGATCCTGGCGGGTTTCCAAATGTTAGACATCCTGGGATAATCCCGAGGAAAGAACCAGGTTGGACATCCGCTACAGTAATTAGTTGATCTGTTTCTTGGTAGTTGACTAACGTTACGGCCCATGAGAAGTTCAGCGTTCGTTCCCCGAGGTAGCCATACTTATGCATGACAAATGTGTCTGTTACCGATCCGTAGATGAGAGTGGGCGTAACAAGGTATTGAGGATTGGCGTCGAAGAAATCCGCCGCATGTGTGGGGCTTTTCCATCTCGTGGACAATTTCGACCACGAACTTGGCGTTTTGCCTTCACTCGTCTGATGAAGCTTGTCCACTTCTTCCATATCCTCTATTGTCTCGACACCGTGGTAATCCAACAATTTGGAGATTATGGGCGAGATGAACTCAGCCCATTCCATGATATCCTTATCCCTGATGCCAACTGTATGACCATTGAGTATGTTATTAAAGGCTGGCGTTCGATATATAACAAATCTCAAATGATTGGCTTCGTAGAGCTTATGTAGTCATATAAGGAGCTGTTTGGTTCTCGCCTTTTGGCTTCTATTAGCAGTGACGTTGCTTATATAGTCGTTAAAAACTTCAAGTATAAGGTTGTTTGGACCTATTTCATTCACTCTTTCCCATTTTGGGATCAGCGCATACGCGCTCCATAAGAGTTACCACCAATATGTAGAATAGACCTCTTCTCCCTCTAGACACTAATAACACAACCAATTAAGCAATTGCTATACCGTAGTTACTGAAGTGCTACCAACACTAATCAGTGATCACAGATTAGGAGACGGTACTATTTTAAAGAGGAATCAACTATAAAAGGCCTACTTGCCTATGCAGAGAACCCTTGTATAAGATTTACTAGGGAATATGCGTTAAGAAGTAGACGCCTACCTATATTTATGTTTCTACGACTTAATTTGCATTTAAAGATTTAGAGGCCTACCTGTGCTTGTCTTTCTGTATTATGTCTATTATGCATTTATAGCACCTGCGCGTCTTACTGTTTATTGCAACCTATAAACTTAATACAGTCTCTATACTGACAACTTTCCCTCCCTCTATACCTCTAAAAACCCTATAATAACTAATTCTGCCTCCCTCCTCACCTCCTCCTATATAATAAATATAAGCCATGGCGGACTGGTTAGCAAAGCCAGAGAATAAGGATTAGTGGCCTAACGGCTTTAATCCCATAAATAAGGAGAAAGATAAGAGAGATGCTTTTATAAGATACAAATGCTAGGTCTATAACCAATTATAGTTATAAGATAGTAATCTCTGGGAGTAATTTAAAGAAGACTTTAATAAATGGATAGTATAGCTATTTAATAAAGTCAACAAGATATACTTACGCAATTTATAAAGTGCTCTGCGTAAGTATAGAGTTTGGGTATATAAGTTAAATCACCCTCCTAAGCTGAATGATGTACTATATAAATGCCTTTAGGAGGAAGAGCTAACTACTTAGACAATACTAGAGATTTAATAAACAATACCAAAGGACGGAGAATTTAAGTTAAACCTTATAGCATATATGCTAAAGACAGGCGGAGTTAAAATACAAGTTAGTAACCTTAACGATATTAAACAATAACCTATACAATACCAAAACTTACCTCCTCTACTCTTACTAGTAGACCATAATGCCAGAGATATCATTTCCCTTATAAAGTTGATTACAGTAGACAATAAATATAGCGGTTAGAATGATAACTTTAACATTAAACTTAATATCTTTAAGAATTACTGTAAGCAACTTAATATTACTAATGACGCAATAAAGGCAAAGGCATATTCTAATATACTAAAGGATAATGCTCTTAACCACTTCTTTGCAAATTAAGCATTGTATAAAGAAAGTATACCTACTTTTACTTAACTTTGCGGTATAATATAAGCCTATTTTAAGAATGATAACCACTGCCACTCTTAACTTTAGTTATTTAACAGCCTTATACTAAAGGAAGTTATATCTTAACTAGAGAATACAGCCAAACAGAAGAAGGAATGCCTTAATATCTTAATTAGAGACCTCTAAAAAGCATAGAACGGCGCCAATAAGACTATAAAGGGTAACGCCACTTTGTAATAGCGCTTAATTATTATATATTAAGACGACTTAGCTTATAGTTACGCATGCTTTTAACCACCTAATATATTACTAGCCTTAATTAACTCTCTTTAAAGCTTAATTATTACCTATAAGAAAAGTTACCCACCGGCTATAGCTGCCTATATTGCAGGAGAAGATAAAGAGGAAGAAGCGTACTATATAGACCGCTAATACGTTTATAATAACAATAATCACAATAATTACGGTACCTCGCGATTTTAACGCTTTCCGCAATACCCTTAGAATTGTAATACTTAATACCTTTAAGAACAATACTCTTAAGACCAAAATCCTTAATTCTATAACCCTCGTAACTTACAAGTTAAGAGATGCTTTATTTGTAAGAAATAAGGCTGTTAGTCTACTAAACACTTAAAAGAAGAGCAAGAAGATTAGAAAGAGAAGTATAGACGTAAATATAGCCGTACCTTTGATTAGAATGCTGCCTAATGGATTACCAAATATAAAGGCACCAAAGATAATAATGATCTTAATGACTTTTAGACCTTTATACTTAATCTTAAAGAAGATACTAAACACGCTAAACACTTTATATTATTAACAGTTAAGAAGTTAAGCAACCTTATAACTTAATACATACTTACAGGAGTAGTTCCTAATAAGTCTACTTTCCCTTTTACATATTTAACTACCTCTAAAAAGACCTCTTGATACAACTCTAATAAATAGTATGGTATTATAATTGATATAGGAGCAGCAAGAGCATTAACTACTGGATTTGGCTAATATCTTGCATATAAGGAGACTATTGACTTAATAGCCACACTTGATACTTCTAACGCCGGCGCTATTAAGGTCAAGTTTGGAATTGGCTTAACGTTATCAGTAGGTTCTTTTAAAGTGCAATTATTAGTAGGAGAGATTGTGTTTTATGTTATACGCGCTAATACCCTATTTCTTATAAGCCTACAAGATCTTAACTCTCTGGGTTACTACTATAATAACCTTATTGATAAGGTAGTAACTCCTATATTAACAGTGCCAGTGGTATAACAGTTTGGTTACCCCTTTCTACTATAGGGAAAGACTCTACAGCAATTTATTACTGTATTAATTACATTAACAGCATGCTACTTAACGGCAACAGAGTTGTCATGATTGCACTGTTGTTTCGGCTATCCTTTAGTTAGGAAGTTATATGCTCTACTTAAGCGTTTAGGTTATGATATTGATAAAGAGATGATTAAGAAGCTAACTAAGTACTATTGCTATTATTAAAAGCACGGCAAATCCCTATATAGATTTAAGTTCAAGCTTCCTAACAATTTGGACTTTAATTATATAGTATTTGTTAATATCTTCTACATTAACAGCAAGCCAGTACTCCACGTTGTTGATAAGGCTATAGGATTTACCGCCGCCCGATTTCTGAAAGATATATCTGCAAAAACTACCTGGGAGGCTCTTTATACTTATTGGCTTGATACTTATCTCAGTCCCCCCAATTTAGTTATATATGACACCGGCACCAACTTTGACAGCTATAAGTTTTATTAAAACGCCTCTATAGTTACAATAAAGACCAAGTGTATACCTATTAAGGCTTATTAGAGCATCGGAAAGGTTAAATAAGGTTATATAACCCTTCTTCGCGCCTATGAGATTATTTAAGAAGAGATAGGTTTAGATATCTTAAAGGAGGTATATTTATAGATGGCTATTAAGGCATTAAATGATTCTACGGGCCCTAATAGCTTGGTACTAACTCTACTGGTATTTGGTGCTTTCCTATAAATATTAGACAGTAATATACCGGCACTATTAATTTAACAATATGCTGTCGCCATATATAAAGCAATAGAAGAGATTATAAAGGAGAGAGCTAAGAGAATGGTCAACAATGTATTTAACACTCGAAACAGTCCCAATATGGAAGCTTTACACAACCTACTACCTAATTCCCTAGTGCTTGTATATAGAGAGAAAGGAGGCTAAAAAGGCCCCTTCCTATTGATTAGAATTACTAGCAAGACTTATAAGGTTAAACTTTTATCTAAAGTTACTAATTTCTAATTAACTTATGTTAAGCTGTATTATAAAGAGAGTATAGTTAGAGACTCTAAGGGAGATTAATCTAATAGAGAGTAAGTTAATAAAGGAGAAGAGGAGCAAGAGGTACTAATTTGGCGACTATAATGCAACCGCCAGCGACCTAAATGATTTTATAGACCTGACGTTACTATCTATATAGCAATTCCATTATATACTAACTCCTATACAAAGGAGATTAATGGCCTACTTAAGAAGGGCGTATTTTAAATTGCTGATACTTCTATAGTACTAGAAGGCACCTGTATATTTAACTCCTAATTTATTAATAATATTAAGAATAAGGGCACTAATTAAGCGTTTAAGAAGTTATAATTAGTTATATAAGCCTATAATGATTAGGAGAAGGAATTGGTATTAATACAGTTACCTACTATTTAACGATTGAGTTAACGAATTATACTCGCATTTACACCTTCTCTTCTTAAGGAAGGCGCCTTCCTATACCTCTGTGACATCTTATAAGCGTATATACAATCTACCACTCTTTTAAATCGCGATTTCTATATTCGCCTACCTCTAGAACTCTTAGATATCTTGCAACTTAGCAACAATACCATTATAAAGGTGATTAAGCCTCTATACAGTATCCCTAAGGCTGGCAACTATTAGTTCTTAACATACCACCTTCACTATATGGAGAAGCTTAAGATAAAGGAGTCTACCTATAACCCTTGCCTCCTCTACACGCATAAAGCCGGAGTAGGAATTGTTGGCCTCCAGACCGATAATACTCTATTTGTTAGAAATGAAGAGTTTGCATAAAATGAGGAAATTAATCTTATAAACGCTAAGTTTATAGTAAAGGAACGTGAGAAATTTATAATAAGTACTCCAATTAAGTTTAATGGCGGTTAAATTACTCTTAATAATAACAACTCTATTACATTCAACTAAATACGCTAGTGTGAGAACTTAAATCTTGTTAACCTTAAGACTACTAATCTTATGAGTTTAAGAGGCACTAAGAGAGTTGCGGTTACCCTAAAAGATTAATATATTACTTAATGCGTAAGAGAAGCGTATATTGCCTCTATATGCCAACTAGAGTCTTTATTTGATCTTTCTTTTATGGCTTAAGTTACCAACCTAAAAGAAGGTGATGCAAAGAAGCTAAATAAGCGTTTATAATGGTAAATTAATAATAAGTTAAGAGGCCTATGATTTATACCTTTAGACCTCTAATTACCTAAGATTATGGTATTTATAGATGCCTCTTTTGCTAATAATGCTAACAACACCTTATAAATTGGCTTTATAATTGCAATCGCCGATAATAGTGGCAGTATAAATATCGTTCATTGGTCCTCTATTAAGTGTAAGAGAGTTACTCACTTAGTTCTAGCCTCTGAACTATACGTAATGGCTTACGGATTTAATTATAGCGCGGTCTTGAAGTCTATAATAGAGAAGATCTTACAGGTAGAGCTCCCACTTATACTCTGTATAGATTCCAAGTCGCTATACAAATGCCTTGTTAAGTTGGGAAGTACTTAGGAGAAGAGATTAATAGTTGACTTAATGTGCTTGTGCTAATTATATAAGAGACGCATGATTACGGAGATTAAATGGATTAACGGCGACTTAAACCCTATAGACGCAATGACAAAAGTAAACGCTTATAACGCATTAAGAAACCTTATTAACATAAATATGATTAACTTGAATACGAAGGAATGGGTGGAGAGAGGTTAAGTGGTTAGTAAGAAATTAAGTGAACGTAGAATGCAGAGACTGGAGTTAGATTTTAATATCACGTGCGGTATATTACGTGTATAGGTTATTGGGCCAATCATATAGAGAGTTACCAGTGTTTGGACCCATTTTATTCACTCTTTCCCATTTTAGGATTAGCGCATACGCGCTCTATAAGAGTTACCACCAATATATAGAATAGACCTCTTCTCCCTCTAGACACCAATAACACAACCAATCAAGCAATTGCTATACCGTAGCTACCGAAGTGCTACCAACAGAGGTCTTGACGATGTCGCTTCGATCCCTGCGATGCCCTAGTCTTAGCTTCCTCGCAAATATACCCCCAGTGCTGTGCTTCATCAAAGTTCTGCCACAGCCTGCCCACTTCGGTACTTTGGCGGACTTTCTTAAATCGACGCAACATTTCATTCCAGTCGGCAGGTGGTTCCATTTTTACACTAAAAAACGCTCGCTTGAATTTGACTTGTGCATTATCAAGTGTTATTTCCACGATATGTACTTGTGAGATCATCTCTCTAACGGCGGGAAGAAAGACTTGGTACTGTGGTAGAGATGCTGTTATCCTCGAAGGCCTAAAGTCTTTGCGTCTGAGCGACGGCCGCGAGCGGAGATACTTAGATATCTTGATGGCTTCGAAGGTGGTGGGTAAAACCAACTCTTCCTGGTTCTCGGGAGCGGGAAATGGCATGTCTTGATCAGGATTTGGTGACGACAAAGATGGCGGCATGCTTTGTGTGGAAATGGATAATTGTAGATACGCCGGTAAGAGTAAAGGTAGCGGCGGCATCACATTGGATTGAAAACCCGGCAATGTTGAAGATTTGGTGGACGACATTGGAGGCTCGACGGTATCGGTCGCAGGAAATTCAACGAAATCTAATACTGGAGATCCGATAGAATCGTTTTCTGGAGGTTCGGCGAAATTCAATGATGGAGATTCGGCGAGCTCAATTTCTGCAGGTTTGGCAGGCTCAATTTCTGGAGATTCGGCGGGCTCGATTTCTGCAGGTTTAGTAGGCTCGACTTCTCGTGGCTGCGACGTTGAACTCGCTGATAGTGATGGTTGCAATTGAGGTTCCTGTTCTGTGACCGAGGCAGATGGAGAAACGAGTGAATCGGCGAGCCTAACTAACGGTAACTGCGGCTCTATGTTCACAGTTGATGGTTTCGATGGAGGTGCCTGGCCTGTGGCCGAGATGGCTGAGGAAGAAATTAGATGCAGCTTGGACTTTGGAGCTGCAGTCTTTAACATTTGAGGAGAAACAGACGACGGCCGAGTTATTATCGGTGGGTGCGGCGGGCCTGCATTTTCAGCATCTCTAGCATCTCCAGCATCTCCAGCATCTCCAGCATCTCCTGCGTTTTTAGCCTCTCCAACGTCTCCGGCATAGGGTACGGGATTCATCCTACCTCACCCAACTCAATAGTCATGCCCTTTACAACAGCCGAGGAAGATACCGGAGGATATAAAATGCAGTATAAAGTAAGCATAGCAAGTATATTTTCATCCAACGTGGCATTCTCTTACTTTACAATCAGGGTACGAATTCAAAGACCATCAAACGCCTCCTTCCAAGCTCAACACCAACATACCAGACGCGCCTAAGAAGCCAGAAAAATAGGGATAAAACAGTCGTGAGAGCTTATGCAAGAAACTTCAAACCTGACACGGGGCTCTGGTACGCACAGGAACGATCACAAAATGAACTGTTAGTGTCGATTGGTAGTCCGTGCACCGACTGTAAGAAAAGAATTATAGACTCTGTCTATTCAAACTACAAAGAAAAGAAACTATTTATATATGAGGTAGGCGCAGGTAATAAGGGAAGGGGAGGTATATAACTGAAAAAGGGGGTAGTAGTACAACCGAAATAGGAACAAGGATAGGGTAATAGGCTAAATCCAACCTAAATCGACAGTTAGAGCTTAGAAACCTGCTTTAAGAGGATATATATCAGAATAAATGGGACCTCAAAACCCTTCCAACAGTCGATTTTGGTTACTCGGAATACAAGAACCAACAAGTAGTCGGGATAAAGAGTGCCTTAGAGAGCATCATTCTGGAAATTTACAAAGGCACGCTGGATTTCAATCAAGCTTCTCGCGAGACATCACGGTTAAACGATCAAAAGGTCTCTGCCCTGTAGCTTAGCCAGATCCGCCAATATGTGAACAGCCAGCAAGATCAATCCAAAGCCTGCAGCAAGCCCTCATCTCCGCGAATAATAAGATCTCCACCCAGTAGGAGATTGTTAAACAGACCGCCAGGCTTATAATGACACTCTTGGGGCTCATTCGGCTCTGCTAGCAAAGAATAAAGAACTGCAGCAGGAACTTAACACTGCAAGGAGAAGGCCTTAAACCAAGAAAGTACTATCGAGCAGGAAAGAAAGACCCATCATCACTTCACCAATGCTTATGCGAATTTACGGGCCAAGTATAAAACTATCTCTCTCAGTACGGGTAATACGGCAGAGAAGATTGCAGACCAGCAAAGGACCATTAAGCAAATCAAGGGAGATTATCGTCGTGCTCTTATCAATGCTCAAGCAGAAGTCAGAAAGATTATCTCAGCCATAATCTAGCCAAGGAAATGAACACAATTCAAGAGCAGGAAAGGGTTGTTAAATATGGTAGGGCTGTACCGTTAACTATTATAGTGGAACTAAAGGAGTTGGTGAAAGAAAGGGCGATGCTTCTACGAAGAAATAAGGCGCTATATCAACACGTCTAGTCAGCAGGCTTGTTACTTAATCAATTCAATTTAATTGAGGCCTTGAATTGATTGAATTGAAAGCTTTGTAAGCAGAAGGTTCAGTTAATTAAATTAATTAATTTAATATTGAAACGATTGCAACTAATTGCAACTACATAGTAGTTAGTAATTATTACGAGTCTTAGCATAGTGTGATGTAGGAGGACCTACCTAGTAACGCCTGAATTACTTTCTGCCGTTGTTCCTGTCACTCCTGCCATTAATATAGGTCTATCACAAGTCTTGGTATGGTGTTGAGTTACTATCCTATTATATATTTTCTGTTCCTTCCTTCCGCGGCCGCCTTAACTGCCTATCTACTATCTTAATTACGCCTTCCTTATCCTATAATCCTACCGCCATTAAAGCTCTAATTATATTAGATTGTAGTTATGCGCAATTAGGAGTAAGGAGCAAGCCCATAAGGCTGAAAATTCATTTAGGGTCTAATAATATTAGTAGAACAGTTATTAAATCAAGAGCTATGCGAGTAAGTTGTGGATATTAAGTCCTGTTTACTCTAGCTCGCTAATAGGTAATTAGATCTGTACATTAAACGTCTTTAGGGTAACCTGCTCGTGCTAGCTAATTGTTATACTTATTGCAATCTTCTGTAGATATAGGCTAAGTAAAGCTGCCGGTAAAATAGTTGTTAATTTCTAATAAAAAAACAAGCCGCTGTTTAAGAACCTTGCCGTTAGTAACTAATTTAATTAGAAGGAATTTGTATTTAAGCCATAGATTGTAAATAGCTTGCTTAGCTACTTCCTTCTAACTAGCTCGTCCTTTACCTGTCTAGTATTTATTAGCAAACATCTATTTAATTAATGGATTAAGAACTGTGGCGGTAATGTAGGTAGGCAAATAATTAGTAAGTTTGTAGTATTTAGTTAGCTTTAGCCAAGCTATATTAATATTATGGCAGAAGTAAGGCTCTGGGTGGTGTTTGTACTCTATTTTAAAGCGCTTAAATTAATTAAGTAGATACTTAAAAACAGGAAGGACCTCCCATAAGGATCTGAATTTGCCTATATTAATTAGCTTATGATAAAATTAATAACGTTAATTTATATATACCTTTCTTTAAGCGTCCTTTTAGTTGCTTTATAGTAATCTAAAGAGGCTTTAAAACAGCCTAATATTTAGTTAATGTAGCCTAATCGTCCTCCGTTAGGTAGTTCTTAACAATATTAGGCTCTTTATGAACTCTTATAGACAGATCCTTTATACCATTCTTAGTAACTGTTGGTAACACAAGGTAATATCACGTAGCTACGGTTCGTAGATAGTATGATGATTATTCTATTCGATTCTTTTCTTCTAATAAGGAAGGGCGAGGAGCTTAAGGCTCCTCGCCACGCTAGTGTCGCGGCGACACGTGACCACGTAACCACACATGATATATTCCCAACACTAGCAATTCTTCTTTTGTGGGTTACCTATGTGACTATGCCGTTCTAACCGCTTAACTAGTGTAACAGATATTAATCCTTCTTACTTACTATTACCATTGTAATATAAGTCTCGCTGTCCCAAATTTACTAAAGAAATGGTAGTTAACTAAGTAGTAAACCTTAAACTATTATAACCTCAAATTACCTTTTAGTACGTAATACTTTCTTACTAGGAAATCCTGGGTAGATTAACCAGGGAACTATATTGTTAAAATAAAGTTGCGGAGCTTATTAATATCCGGCTCCATTCTAGAATCCACCTCCACTAGATCCTCTATAAGAGCCTCCTCCGCGGTAGCTAGAGCCTCTGCGTCTATTATAGCTGCCACGGCCTTATCTATACCCACTTCATCCGTAGGAGCAATTAGTGCAGTACTAGCCATTGTTATAACTGTTGTATTTGCCGTAATTAAGCTCCTGCTAAGGGTAGTTATTAAAGTAGAATTGCTGTGCCTTATAAGAGCGAATAGTGGTACTAATTATAGATCTTAAGTTATCTGATTTTCCAGTAATCTTGCTGTAATAGGAGCTACTGGCACAATCTTTAAGCGTGACCGAAAATGCACTGTGGTGTTGAATTGGTAGATACTAGGGAACTGAAGACAAAGGTTATTGCGGAGGTTGTTGCGGAGATTGCTGCGAAGATTGCTGCGGAGATTACTGCGGAGATTGCTGCGGAGGTTGCTGCGGAGGTTCTTATTAAGCTTACTGCTGGTAAGTTAGGATATTATTCACAGATCTAGCTTGTTGTGCCGGTTATCTAGTCGCGGTAGGGGTTAGAGGAAATGTCTTGGCGCTTAAGTTAAACGAGGTTAAGAATCTCTGGTGGGACGGAGCTTAAGGTATAGGTTGAGATACGGCAGCCTAAGGAACTTAAGGCTGAGGAACTTGAGGTGTTTAATAGCCTAAGGTTATCTGTGGTGGTTCTTATGGAGCTTACTGCTGAGATTGCTGCGGAGATTCTTGCGGAGGTTGCTGCGGAGGTTAAAGCGTCTCTAGTGGTGCAGCAATTGGGACAACTGGTAGTGCAGCAGTTAGAATAGCTAGTGGAATTAGCGGAGTAGCTAGTGGTCAGGCTGGAGATGCTTATATAGCTAGTAGGGGACTATAGAAAGGTGTTAATTGTAGCTGTTCGTTATTAGGATTTTATTAAGAGTTAAACTTCTTTATAGTGCGTATTTGGTGCTTAATCTCTTATAAAGTCCATTTATGTTCTTTCTTTACGTTAAGGACCTGCTCCTAAATGTTGTCTCTAATAATGCCCCTATCTATAGGGACAAATACTCCATTCTTTTAAAGGAAGTCTTAAAAATTTTAAATAATATTAACATTACTAAGTGCCTAGGTGTTAGCGGTCCATCCTATAAAATCCTCCCTAAAATATTCCTATAGTTGTACATTGGCGTAGTGTCTACTTTGGTAGAAGAGAATATGGTGTAGAAGGAAGCTATTAACTTATTTTACCGTATAGGTTATTATATTAAAAACGGGAAATTTGTCCCAATCTTCATTAATAAGTTTCGCGTATGCAGCTACCCCTAGTGGTAAGGAATCTCTCTAGTTATTTAGAGTAATTGTAGCCATGTTTTTAGAGGAAGGGAAGTGTTATTGGGTTATAGGAGAGGAGGTGTTATTAGTATAGGGATTGTTAATTGTCGTTTAGTACGCGTTTAGACGAGAATCTGCGATTATGGGGCTCAGGACCAGTTCTGGCCTTAAATTGCGAAGACTTGTAAAGCGTGTTGTTTTGCGTAATGGACGCAAGAATCTATAATCTTGGAAAGGCTTAGGACTAGTTCTAGCCTTTAGATCCTTAGATTTATAAAAGAGTTCTATTTAAGGGTTAGGACCAGTTTTGACCTTAAAAGACAGCTTCCTCTAGCACGAGTAGCACTGGTATAGTGGCTTATCTCTTCTTGGTGGAATACCTAGCTGTTCTATAGTATAATAGTGAAGTTAACCACTAATCAGTGTTGGTAACACAAGGTAATATTACGTAGCTACGGTTCGTAGATAGTATGATGATTGTTTTATTCGATTCTTTTCTTCTAATAAGGAAGGGCGAGGAGCTTAAGGCTCCTCGCCACGCTAGTGTCGCGGCGACACGTGACCACGTAACCACACGTGATATATTCCCGACAGTAACTTTAGCCCAGTATATTATCTATTTAAGGACTTTGTTACTAATAAGGTAATTAATAGGGTTTTAAAGCTTAATAGCTCGTTTAATTGCTAATTTTATAGAGTTTTAGTAAGTCTCTACTGGCTTAATTGGAAGAAGCTTAGTAGCAGTTTGTAATATATTGTCCTTAAGCTCTAGATCTTAAAGCTTAAGGAGCTTTTTAATATGTTACTTAGAGTTAAATATTTAAAAAATAATATTATAAAGCTTGCTAATAGGTCCAATCTTCCTTTAAGCTAATATCTGCTAGAGGACCTTATTCTTATCCTCTTCTTTCTTATCTAGAGCGCTTAAATCTGCGCTAAAAAGTAGTATATAAGCGACTAGATTAATAATATGGCCTATATAATAAAGGCGATAATATAGTGGGTTAAATCTAAACTCTATAGAGAGTTCTTTAATGTAGGTGTTATTATTATTTGCGTTGTTTACTATAAAGTAGCCTACCTGCCGCTCACTAATTCTAAACTTAGTGAGGATTGTCTTAATATTGGCTGCTATATTAACGCCTAAATATCGCTCTTCTTAAGGAGGGAGGGCTAGAAGGAAGGAATGGTGCTGGTTTTTTTTATCTATAAAATAAATGATAATTCCTATATAGTAGTTAGTAATTAATATAATAGAGGCCTAAAAGCTAAGCTTATTAAGTAGTAATAGATAATTGCGAGATGTCTAAAGGTTAAATAATAGATAAATCTTGCCTGGAGCTCCCTGTAGTAGAGCAGTAACTACCTCCTTATATTAGTTAAACTTAGTAATTATTAGCTCTCTTATTACCTAATAAGTAGGTAGAAGGCCTGCGGTTAATATAGCTTAATTAGCGTACCCTATAAGATCGTGAAATATACTGCTTTTAAGCTTATAAAATAAAATATTATCGCGTATAATCTATTGTATTAAAAGCTAAGTAAAACAATCTGGAGTAAGGCTCTGGATAATGGTGTTTATTTAGGCTTAATCCTCTAGCTTATTAGCTTTAAGATATAGCTGTTTAAAGACTAATTATCCTAGCTTTGCTTTCTTTTTAGGACTATTACCAATATTATATTCTTTTAGCATATGCTTAGAATGATTGGCAGTACCAAAATCCAGATATATATATTATATATAGGCCTTCTTCTTATAGCAAATTTTGCAGAGCTAATACCGCCTACCTGTTTTACTGTGCTTAATATTATATCTATACTGCTATGTAGGCCCACAATGTCTACCTGCCGTTAAATAAGGAATATAGTAGCCGAGAATATGCTTTTAATTAACTTCTGTATAGTCTTCTGGCTAAGAATTAGTAGTAGACGCGTTAGTGTTGCTATCTAAGCTATAATTAGAGGCACGCTGGAGGTTAGTAGGGATAGTAGGATTAGAACGAGCTATAGAGAGTATTAAGGTATTTATTTAGCCATTATCTGACGCGTTGGAAGCCATAGTAGTAATAGAATTAATATTATTAGTGGGCAAATCTAGTTATAAAACTCTTCTTACCTAATAAGATTCTGGCGATAATATAATAGTGTAAATAATGGGTAATGCTTAGGTAAACCTTTTTTGGTAAGGGGGTCTAAGAAAAATAAGGTTTAGAGCATTATTATATGTTATATTCAGCATATTTCTATATAATATTAAAAGTTTTAATATTTATTAATCAATTCAATTTAACCAGAACCTCTATATTAATTGAGTTGCCAAGCCAGCGAGCTCTTAGTTGATTGAATTGATTGAGTCTTGGCATTTAATTTAATTCAATATTGAAACTTGGGTGATTAAATAACAAGCCTGCTAGTCAGTCGTTTAGTTAATACAATTTCTTCTAGCCTTTTTTAAACAGAAGAGAAGATTCCTATATCTTAATACTAGGTAATTTTAATTTGTCTAGTTTTCCATTTCACAATAGTGAACTACTATCGCATTTATTAATTTGTTGTCTCTAACATTTAAAGGAAAAGGTATATATTCTAAACTGGGGGATTTAAAAGTGTCGGCCTGGTGTTAATCACTACACTATATCAAGCCTAGATCAGGAGTGTCTTAACTTATTTTTCGTGTATTTAATGAGGCTCTAGAGCCTCTAGCAATAGACCAGAGTTCTCATCCTTAACAGTGATCTATTTAGACGGGCGCGAACACTCGCGCCAATTGGATCTAAAATGGCGGGCTAGCCTAATAGGTAACTATTATTCCTATTTAGGTATAGTGCATTGGATTTGGACTGAAGCATTTAACTCAGATCCACACCACGCCAGTCCAAATAGATTACTAATTCTTGATTGTCCTATTCGACAAAAAGCGTATCCTTAGCAGCATTCCATATTACATCTAAGACTTATAAAACACGACTTATAGGCAAAAAGTAACTAGGCCTATAATTTAAAAGCAACGGTACTAAACGCTTAATTTATAGCTGGCTAGACTTGTAATAGACCGTGGTATTAAGCCTTCTGCCTGGTTCTCAACAGCATATTACGTTATAATAAGCCACAATCTTCCTTGCAATCCCATTCACATTTCTAGAGTTTAGCCTCATATTCCTCTAAACACCACCACCACCCACTTTTCGACAACGCGTCGCTTTTTATGCTTGGTCGTGGCAAGTCTCTTCTACTAACACTCTTTCTATAGGGTCTAGCTTTAGGCCAGCCTATTTTATCTCAAATTCTATCTTCGTCGGGTTCGGCTTTAGGCCAACCTATTTACCAAACCCGCAGCCCTCTCAGAGCTTCTCCTCTCAGAGTTTCACTAAAATGCCAAATGCCGCTCGCAGACGTGCTCAGATGGAGAGCGGTATGGCCTGGATGTCACCGAAACCAAAGCCAGCACCTCGCTATTGTCCTGCAGCTTAGTGCTTTCATCAAACCAAACCTAAACGGTTTAAACCATTTTATCAGACGTTTGATTGATATCAAACTGAGTTTATTTAGTTTGATAACTATTAATTAAACCAAACCCGATTAATCTGGTTTGACAATTAATTGCTTATATTACTCTAGCTATAAGCCTATAGCTGCAAACCTTCGCGTAGGCCTGATTTTAATAGCATAAGCGCCTTAATTGTGTTAGGCTTGAGGCTATTGCGCTTATCTGTGAAGATATTAAGAGCGTTGCTGAACTTGTGCTCTAGGTCGCTACTTTCTGGCGGCGCTGTAGTAAGATTAAGAGCTATTAAACTAAGTATAGGATACTTATTACGACGGTTAAACCACCAGTTAATTATATTAATATTAATCTTTGTTCTATTGCTCCTTACCAGCCTCTTTATAACTGGGCTATTAAGATAGCAATTAATCTCCTTAGTAATAGGATCTCTTGCCTCCTCACCCTAATTAGAATTACTGTCTTTGGGCTAATACTTAGTGTAAGGCTTCCGCTTGCGTGGTAAGCTGCATATAGCTATTACCTTTGGTATAAGAGGCCTGCTCTTAAGTAAAGCATAAGCAAACTCTTTAAAGTTGTCCTTGATAGCTTCTTGCCATTTAGGCCTTAAAGCCTAATACGTCTTAAACCACCGAAACTTCCTACTAGGATAGAGAAGAACAGCTGCTTGGTAAGCTAGTGTTACATTACTAAGGCTGTAGTAGTAGTTAAGTTTCTCCTATATAAGCTCTACTATAGTAATAATATACTTATTTGTATACTTATTAGCTGCCAGCCTTACTTTTTACTTCTTTATAAAGGTTAAGAGGCTATTAAGCTTTATAAGCTACTACTAGAGAGAGCTAGTATTACCATAAATGCTATAATACTCTAGTTTAAAGGTTGCTTTAGCTAGAGGCTCTAGTATCTTCTTAATATTATGCAGAGCCTTCCAGTAATTAGGCAGGAGTTGATCGCTAGAGATACTATAGTTAGAGGTTAATTTCTGTATTCTAGTATACTTGTTAATAGCAGGGCGTAAGCAGAGACCTATTTAAAAGAGATTCTATTAGTAAGGTCTTAATCTATCCCTAAAAAACAGGCTTAGTATTAAGGCTTGTTATAAAACCTAATTAATTAATTAGGCTTAGCTTTAAAAGGTAGAACAGCAGCTATTAATTATATAGCGCTGTAACAGAACTAGCCCAGTTACAGTAGGAATGTCTTGGTGAAACACTCGACAGATGAATTTCGACGCTTTAATTAAATTCTGTCAAATTCTACCAAGTTAATTGAATTCTGCCAAATTCCACCAACTCGATTAATTTCCACCAGTCTTTACCAAATTCTACCAACGTAATGGAATTTAGTTAAAACCTATTAAAATCCGCATAGGCTTGTGCCCACGCGTCTACTGCCAAGACCACGAATATTTAGTTATAAGTTTCCTATATTCCTTTCTCTTCTTTACGCAACGTCTTGTACTCTATAAGAGCTATATACCCTTAGATTTAGATAAAATTTATATTGTTCCTTTAAATCTTCCCCAAAGCCTCTTCACGCCTTTACATTATATTGCGTTAAAACAACTATTATTAAAATGGCAAACGAACCTGAATCCTTAACTACAAGTATTATAACCCTAGTTAGGGAACAGTTAACTATGATGCAACAGTCCTTTACGGATGCTTTAGCTTAGTAGCGGGCTGCACTAGAAGCCTAGCACTAGTGATTAATAGAAGCACTCCGCGAAGAACTCTGTAATATTAAGGCATTTACGTTATAGACCCCAATAGTAATACCTATAAACAAAATTAAAATAATGGTACCTAAACCTAATACATTAAATGCGAATACCAAACTAGTAATGGTAGCTTAATCTATACCAATAGTAAACCTAGTACCTACTATAAAATCTAAAAAGCTCCCTAATCCTCTGATATTTAATAGAAACCGAAATAACCTATTGGTCACACAGGGTGACTCACCAATAACGACTACTTGAGTAGGTTACAGTGATGTTGGTTAATATACTTCTTGTTAATTAGGGGAGGGCGAGGAGCTTAAGGCTCCTCACCACGCTAGTGCCGCGGCGACACGTGACGACACGTGACGACTACTCGTCTCATTCCCGACACTGGCAACTCTTCTTTTATAGTTGCCATCTATATACAAGTAACGAAATTATATAAAGACACTAAGCTAAAGAGAAGAAGAAGAAGAGGGAGAAAAGAAGAGGAAGGCCGTTAGGGGTTAACGCGAATACAAAGGTATCGCCAAGGCGCTAGTCGTAAGCGAGCCAATAGTGATTTTCCATCCCGGGGATGGAAAATCCTAATTGGCTGGCTGAAGTAAGGGTCCACAGATTGCAGTAGAACTTAGTAGACAGTTGCGGTGGAATCCTACTCCCTTTTAACCCAACCTTTAACTCGTATACATAGAGTGTTTGTGTTAACAAACGTCTCTAGAGCCTTGTTTAGGTTTGCCTTTGTTATTGCATCTACCGGGTTATCTTAGCCATTAATCCATTAAATCTTAAAGAGTTCTCGCCGTTTATAGGATTAACGAAGTGCTATAATATCGATTATAAGGCGCTTCTCCTTTGTAGTACCAAGCTTGACTAAGCACTTATAGAGGGAGTATAAGTCGGTACACATGATTATAGGGATAATAGGAAGTTTAAGTCGATCTATAATTATCTTTAGGGTAGTTCCAATTGCAATTACCATGTTAACTCCGCCAACCATTCTATATATCTCTAACGCTAAAACGCTTTAAGTGACGCGCTTGCTCTTAGTTAAGCTCTAATAGATAAGATTGCCATGGATTATGAAGTCGTTTTCTCTAGTAGATTTGTTTGCAATAATAATCTTATATCCTAACTAGGAGCTAAAGTCTTTATTGTTTATAAATAATCCATTAATAAATACAAAGAGCTTGGCGGTGGGAAGATTAATAGGCACATAGAGTAGTCCCCAATTAAGATAGTTCATTTGCTAGGAAAGACGTTTATTTAGGGCAAGAACGTCGTCCTTGGTTGGTTCCTGGTATTAGGCGGCAACAGAGAGATTAAATAAAGCCTTGGGTTAACAGATAGAAGTAATATAAGCTCCATAAGCGCGTTACTCTACGTATCCTTGCTTTAGGGAATTAATATTAATAACATTAATCTTCTTACCTTGACCCTTCTAGCGCAACGCAATAGAATCCTTGTTTAGGGAGAGGATGCATCCATTAAAAAGTAATGGTATTGTTAAATTAAGCTTTTCCTTTAGCTTTACTATAAGATTTACCTTTACTAGCTTATCCTCTTTAAGGGCTAAGAATTGGTCGTCTCCTAAGATAATTATATTATTGGTTTATATGCCGACAATTCCAAACGGAGTTCCCGTGGTTGTAATAAGAAAGTATAGATTAAACATAGAAGTAGTTATCAAAAGCTTCTCTTTATGGTACTTGCTGTAGGTAGCCTACCAATAAGTTCCTACCTCTGCGATTTTATATAATGGCTTAAGCACAACCATAATGGTATCTTCGGGATATTAGTGGCGAATTTGCTCTAGAAGGTATGCCAATATTAAGCGCTAAAGGTGCGTCTCTAATTGGGTGTAGGCCTGAGTAATATCTTATAGATAGACCGCCATTCTATTCTTTATTAAGGAGGGAGCTAGCGCAATAATAACTCGCTAACTAGCTCGTTAAATTATAGGAAATTGCGTAAGAATCACCTTCTTACCATTATTATTGTAACCTTAGATAACAAGCCTTAATTTCTTAAATGGGGCGTTAGTAGCTTTACCTTTAATCTCATTAACTATTCTTAACTTAAAGATGCAAACTTCGTTAAACTTAGTAGGGTTATACTTCTTGAATTTAAAGACTCCTTTTGCGATAAGGCTATTGATCTCCTACTTATCAGATACTTAGAAAGGAGCTCCTAGGGTTATAATACGACCTTCCTTTTAGAGCTATTTTATAAGTTTAAAGTCAGCCTTCTCCTTAGCTGTTATAAAGGCCATTAATAGCTTAACTCTATTCTCAATAGCGGCAATAAATTGCTCTTCGAAATTAATAAGATATTAGCAATTTTATAATCCTTTTAGGCGACCTCTACCGCGTCGTGGTTACAGCGTATCTACTATAATTGTATTAGAATTGTGGTTGCCTTCTAGAGCTTATTAATTATGGCTCTCCTTTAGGGCATCTTCTATGGTATCCTATAAAGGTTCAGAACTGTTATCTTTATAGTAAGGCTTAATAACAGTTAAACGGAATTAAATGGGTCCGTAAGGCATCTAAATAGTGCAAGTTTAACCATTAATTGCAATAAATTAATGTGGGCCTGACCACCCTCCCTTTTTACGCCATACGTGTACCTTAGACTAGAGTGGTAGATTAAGCGTAGTTAAGGTATTTGGGCCATTTCTTATTCCTAGTGCGTTATTAACCTAACGTGTAGCATAGAGACGTCGGACCTCCTTTATTGCCTTATAAATAGCCTTAGCTTATTGCACAACGGAGGGAGATAGTGGAGAATTATTAGTTATTTAAGGGTAGGCGCCAAAGACTAGTAGTATGGATATAAGTCCATCTGGGCTAGCGGAATCGTTAACAGCTTTAACAGCTATTTATAAAGTAAGTTCTTTACTAGCATCCTCTAGTTCTAAAAAGATAATCTTATATACGCGGCGTAATAGCGTGTAATATTATTCTACTTTTCTAATACTATTATATGCCTTAATAGGGACTTCCTTGACCTTAATTGCTATTGCCTTTATCTATTGTCAAAACTCTATAGATAAAAAGTTCTTTTTTATATTATAGACGATTTAATTAGGGGGTCCTAGGTAGATATTAATCTAGTATAATTAAAGGGTATCCTATGCGTTTCTAGCTAATATATCCTTTAAGAAGCGTGCGGCTTGGAAGGAGGTTAAGAAGTCAACAACTTAGAGTACTGGCTTACCACTAAGATACATAACATTAACAATAATATAGAAGTTAAAGTCGTAGTTATCTTTAAGGGTGAACTTAAATCGGCCAGGGGACTTCTGGTTTATTTAGCAGTAATAGTAGTACTTTATAAAATGCTTAATTACCTTAACCTTAACTTTATAGCCTACTTGCTAAAGAACCCTAAGTAATTAGTAAACAGATAGGTGGCCAAAACAATAGTGTAGTTAACGTAACTCTAACTTAGTTAAATGGCTCTAAGCAACACTCTTTTCTGGTTAATAAAGGAGCAACTAGGGGTGACCCTACTTGCGTATAATAGGCACCTAATTATCTCCCTAAATAAGTATATTCTTGAGGTTATTAAGCTTAACGCTTAATTTGTCTATATCTCTAATACAAAATAGGAACGGGGTATTTGTGGGAACAATATAGAAAGTAATATACCCTAAGGGGGTTTGGACCCTAATTATGCCAAGAGAGATCGCAGTACCCTTACTAAAACAAATTGTGTGTTAGCCTGCCGTTAAATGGTCAATCTGGACAGAGCTATTAAGCTACTAAAGGGCTTGAACTTAAGGTTCTCCTACTATAGATACTCCTGCGGCTCCAGTGTCTGGCATAATACTATAGAAGACGTTCGCCGAGTATCTATTATTAAAGGAGAATGTAGAACTCTCCTTTAGCTCATTAAAGATATCTAACTTCGTAATAGAGTGGAGCGTAGATTAGTTATTTAGAACAGCGATGGTTTATATACTATTTACCTCACTATACTCAGTAAAGTATTAGTTAGGAAAGTAGTCCTTAATTTCCATATCTATAAGGAGCTGTTTGGCCTTATTAACCTTACCCTTAAGATCTTCTACGCCTTTATATTAAACCAGGAAGCTTTAGAAGTAAGCTGTAGTAACCTTATAATTTCCAACGTTTCTTACACTCTGGCGAAACTTGTTATATGCCTCCTTTTGTTTATTAAGAGAATGCCTAGTTAACTAGCAATTTGGTTTCTTATAAATATAGCACTTCTTCTGGCGATCACTTTGGAATGAACCTCTATAAGGACCTCCACCTTTGCCTTATGGTTATTGATTGTACCCTCTACCATATTACCTACCACGGCCACTATATGTTCGATCAGTCCAGTTGTGATTATATTGGTCAGGCGGGTCGATTGAAGTAGGTTAGAGTTAAGCGTTAAATTACTGTACTTCTTAAGAGCGTAGAGCGGTGCCAACAGAAGATCTTAATTAAGTACACACTCCTTTATAAGTATTTACAGAATTAAAAAGAGCAAGGTTGTATTCTTTAACGCCTTAGCATACACTAATAACTTAATTACGTAGGCTGAAATCCTTTTAATATGATTTGGATAAACCACGCTAAATCGTCTAAAGTTGATTGAAGAGCTTTTAAAGACAATCAAGCTAAGGGATACCTAGGTTTGTAGCAATAATCCTTAAAAAGGTAGTCTCTCTCTATTCTAACATATACTACTACTTGTTTTCTTCTGTTTTGAAGTGGTATCTTAACTTATATATCATGCGGTCGAAATCGTATCCTTTTCCTGCTAAACGATTATAATAGAAGGTACTAGCTCGGCCCTTAAGCATAACGGAATAGGCGTTGTGGTATTTATTAGACTCTATTCCTACCTTCTAGCAATAGTTATAGAAGATGCGTAGTTTCGAATTAAGAACATTATATAATTCCCTACTAAACTTCTTCTCCTGATCCAAATAGAGCTTCGCAAGCTCTGTAAGCAATTTTAAACTGCCTCTGATTTAAGATTGAGATAGAGGAGGTGGGAGTTGCATTATAGGCTGCAGTAGGGATATAGGTCTAGTCGGTAGGGTCTAAAGGCTATTAGATCGCGAAGTAGGGGGATCTTATACTTACTAAAGGGTAGTAGTTAAAGTTGTGGGTTAAATTGGTTAATATAGGGGAGTTAAAAATGGAGGTAGAAGTGTCTCTAATAGTGTATTACTTAGGTTTTATCGTGAATTGAGCTTCCTTATAGTGCGTAGTTGGTGCTCAATTTCTTATAGAGTCCATTCGTGCTCTTCTTTTATGTTAATAACTTGCTCCTAAATATTATCTCTAATAGCACCCCCATCTATAGGTACGAACACTCCATTCTCCTATAGGAAGTTATGGAAGTCCTATATAATATCCTTGTTTGCAGGAGCCTATGTTTCCTTTATCCATCCAACAAAGTCCTCCTTTATACAGTACCATAGCATGGTGTTGTTGTATTCGCTGTCTTTGTAGTGTGCTATATAATGTAATAAGAATCCGTTTAAGTCTTATTGATTAACATCTTTAGGATTAATTATGGCGGTTTTCTATGTCTCTAGGTTAATATCGTCCTCGTACTTCTTTAGGTAGGTTAACGCCATAATAGCTATTATTAAAGATTGTTTAACGCGTTTTAATAAAAATTAAGGGAAATAAAGGTTGTTTAACGTGTAGTTAGGTAGTGATTGTGATCTTGCGGTCTGCAAAGGTACACCGAAGGTATTAAGATGGTTGTTTTGACGCGTTTTGGACGTTGACTTGGGACCCTAGGTTTAGTAACACTTCTGACCTAAAGTACTTAACCAAATCTTCGTAAACGTGGTTGTTCTGCGTAATAGACGCAACTTGGTATCTCCTAGTACTTAGTAACACTTTTATTACTAGTTTTCCGCAAGTCTAAGGTAGCACAGTATTGCCGGGATCCATTCCATATAAGCGCATATGGCACCCCTGCACGAGACTGTCTCTTCTATTCAAAAACCTAGCTGGTCTGTGGTTAACTGTGTATTCAACCACTAATCAGTATTGGTCACACAGGGTGACTCACCAATAACAACTACTCGAGTAGGTTACAGTGATGTTGGTTGATATGCTTCTTGTTGATTAGGGAAGGGCGAGGAGCTTAAGGCTCCTCGCCACGCTAGTGCCGCGGCGACACGTGACGATACGTGACGACCACTCGTCTCATTCCCGACATAACCTATATCCCTTTATAACTAAGCTCTGTCTTAAACTTTTAACAAACTATAATTAATACCCTACTAAGGCTAGTAAGGTTAGCTATAGAATGTCTTATTTAAGTAAGGACGCTGCATAAACTATAGATCCATTTTTCTGCAATGGCACTTTCGTTAATTTTAAAACCTTTATCTCTCTGCTAGAACGAACGTATAATAACGCCAGCTATAAATATACAGCTATTACTAAACTTAAAAACCTATAATAATGGAACCGAGACTTTACCAGCTTCTTTTCGGAATTTTTAGGCCTTATTAGTAAACTAGATTGGAATAAAGCCGCTAGAGTTGCTGCCCTTTAATAAGCTATTTCGGATAAGATTAGAGCCTAGTTAGTAGGTAAAAAACTGCTAAAAAACCTATCCGAATTTGCTATAATATATTAATGAATTAACAAAGACCTTTAATATAATAAATAGACTCGTTCTCTAAAGTTAACTACACTTTGCGTTTAAAACTCCTTAAAACTGGTATATACTTTAAGGCGCGATCCTTCTCTAAGACTTAAAAGCCCTATATATAACCCTATGGACCTTAATGCCACCCAATTCTATACACCCTTAGGAACTAACGAATGAAGAACACGAGCTATAAATAGAGAATGTTTTAGATGTGGTAAAAAAGAATATATTTAAAAATATTACCAAATTTACCCTTTTGAAAAAGTCCGCCGTAGTTCCTCCCGATTTTTAAGTTATACTCAATCCTTAAATTATACCCGTTCTTTAAGCCGTACTTATTCCTTAAATTATACCCGCGCTATAAATTATACTTGGATGTTATAAAGCACCTCACCTTTAGTTAACTCGGAAAACAAATCGTCCTAGGGCTAAGTCGCGCCTTAGGATAAAAAGTAGAAGAGTATAAGTGTCTAGGCTCTTCTAGCGCTAATACATAACACAACTCCCTTAATATACTTAGCGAAATTTAAATACTTAAAAAATGGAAAGAAGTACAAATCCTTATAGATAGTGGAGCTACTAGTATAGGCTTTATTAATATAAACTATATAAAAACTTAACGCCTAAATTTAAAGAAACTTAATAAGCCCTAAGGCCTACAAGGCTTTAATGGCAAACCCTTAATACATAGCGAAATAATGCACTACGCCCTAGTAAAAATGCGGATGGGCGAATACCTTAAATATATCTCCCTGTTTATAACACCCTTAAAGCAATACAAAGTTATACTTAGACATAGATGGCTAAAACAACACAACCCTTTAATTAGCTGGGTTAAAGAAATACTAAAGTTCCGTATAACTTACTGCTAAAGTTATTACTTAAAAAACCATCTGCCCTATAAACATGTATATAACTATTCGAATTTAATACAATACAAATTACCCTTGCTATAAACCTTAAGCTAATATAATAAATCTATAACTACTAATTGTAACAAAGAATGCGAAGATGTTTTATTAAAACCTCTTAAAATTTGGATAATACAAGCCGTACCCTTCATTTCGTTAGCAAAAAGATAAGATTACGAAATCTTTGCTATAACTATAGAAGACATTAAAAAAACACTAGAACTAAAATAGTATATTAATCCTTAACCTCTTATACCTAAAGAGTACTATAACCTAATTAATAAGTTTAAAAGACAATTTACAGACTAATTAGCCCTGTATTAAGATAAGCACGATTTTAAGATAGAACTTAAGCCAGGTATAATACTAAAGTTCGGTCCGCTATACGGTATATTATAGGAAGAATTGCTTATAATGTAATAATACCTTAATAAGCATCTAGAAAAAGGATTTATTCGCCCTAGTTAATCTCTATTTGCCTTACCCGTACTATTTATTAAAAAGCCAGGAGGAGGCTTAAGATTCTATATTAATTATTAAGCTCTAAATATAATTACGATTTAAAACTAATATCCAATTCCCCTAATTTAAGAGACGCTTAACTATTTAGTAAAGGCATGGTACTTTACGAAGCTTAATATAGTTGCAGCCTTTAATAAAATCCGTATATAAGAAGGAGATAAGAAGTATATAGCTTTTTATATATAATAGGGACTCTTTAAATACCTAGTAATACCGTTTAGTATAAAGAACGGTCCCAGTACGTTTTAGTAATATATTAATAATACGCTTTATAAATTCCTTAATATATTTGTTACCGCGTATATTAATAATATCTTAATTTACTCGTCCTCGCTTTCCAAATATTGGAAATATATTAGAATAGTCCTTAAACGCCTACAAGATGCGGGCCTATAATGCAACATTAAGAAATGCAAGTTCCACACGTCTGAGGTTATGTACTTAGGCTTAATAATATCCCGTAACAGAATTAAAATAGACCCTAAGAAAGTCGCCGTGATTATAAACTAGGAAAGCCCTAGCAACGTATAAGATATTTAAGGATTTCTAGAATTCGCAAATTTCTATTAACGATTTATTAACCACTTCTTAGAAACTGCTTAGCTGTTAGTAAACCTAATAAGAAAGAATATAAAATTTAAATGGACCATTAAATATAAACAAGCTTTTAACAACCTAAAGTATTGTTTTATAACTGCTCTAATTCTTGCCTACTTTAACCCTAACCTTAAATGCATTATTAAAACAGACTTGTCCGATCATGCGCTAGGGGGAGTATTATCACAATATAATAAGGACGGTAAGCTACGTCTAGTAGCCTTTCTCTTCTAGAAACTCGCCCCTGTTAAATTAAACTATGAGATATATAATAAGGAACTGCTTGCAATTATTAGATGTTTTAAACAATGGCGTCCTAAGCTTAAAGGATTATTGTTCCTAATATATATATTAACGGACCATAAGAACCTACAGTACTTTATAACTATAAAGCAATTAATGCAGCACCAAATTTATTAGGCCGAATACCTCTTACGATTTAACTTTAAGATTATATACCAACCGGGCAAACTTAATTAGAAGCCTAACGTATTAATATAATAATTATAAGACCTACCTATAAATGCTATGGATAAATGGATTACAAATTAATTACGGATCTTATTGCCTCCTAAGTATTTTAAAAAACTATATCCTATATTCCTAGATATGGAACTTAACAGAAATGAATTAGAAGTTAATAAATGGGAAATAGAAATTAACGAGCTAATAAAATACAAATACAAGAATAACGTATAGATAATAGATATAATAAAAGCGATTTAAATAGGAAAATAATAGCATAAGGATATTACACTTGCTAAATGCGAAATTTAAAACAACCAATTGTACTACTAATAGAAGATGGTAGTTCCGAATTCCGAACCCTTACGATTTAAGATACTTGAATTTGTATACGACTCCCCTATAGCAGGGCACCCTGGCTGTGCAAAAACTTATAAAATTGTTTAATGAGTATACTACTAGCCTATAATGCACGACTATGTACGAAAATACGTTCGAGTATGCAGGATGTGCGTGCGTGGAAAGACCTCTTATGTAAAGAAGCAAGGAGTACTTTGACCGCTACTAATTCTAATATAAAGATGGCGTGACATTTTGATTAACTTTGTAGCTAACTTGCCTAACAGTAATAGGTTTATAAATATTATAGTAGTTATTAACCGCCTTATAAAAATGTAATATATAATTCCTATGGACTTAATTAATGCGATATCAGTAGCCGAATGTTTTATTAAGTATGTCTTTAAGCTACACGGACTTTCTAACACGATAGTATCTAACTGCGGAAGCTAGTTTATTTTAGACTTCTAGCAAGCTTTATGCAAATGATTAAGCATTTAAATATAACTCTTAACTGTATTTTATCTAGAGATAGATGGCTAAACTAAAATCGCGAACGCGATTATAGAACAATACTTATAAATATACTGCTCCTACCTATAAGACAACTGGGAAAAATGGCTGCCTTTAGCTGAGTTTACCGCGAATAATATAATAAACATATTAATAGGCGTGACGCCGTTTTACGCAACCTACAGACAAGACCCTTAATTTAGATTTAAACCACAACCTAAAATTAATATAATAGGACCTACGATTAAACGGATTTAGTTAATTAACGCATATAACTTCGCTAATTAAATAAAGCAGTTAATAGAACTGTTACGAAGTGAGTTAACATACGCTTAAATATTATAGGAATGGCATGTAAACAAAGGATAAGCTCCCGCATGGGACTTTAAGGAAGGTAATATGGCTTACCTAAGTATACAAAACCTAAAGACTTAACGGCCTTTAAAGAAACTCAATTAGAAGTTCGCGGGCCTGTACTAAATTAAGAAGAAACTAAGCCTATACGCCTATAAGCTTAAACTGCTAACTGAAATGAAAATATACCTAACGTTTTATATAAGCTTACTGCAACCCTTAAGAGATAATCCTATAACTCGCGAAACTCTGCCGCTACCTCCCGTAATTATTAACAACGGCAACGGTTCGTACTTTATTAACTTAATTAATGATATGCGATAAAAAACACGATCTAAACAATTTAAACTTCTTATTAAGTAGGAAGGATATAAAACACGAACCTAGGAAACCTATAAACAGGTTAAGGCTAACGCGCCTTCCCTAGTAAAAGAATTCTATAAAGACCATCCTTCGCGGCCTGCTCTGGCTGGATGGACATAATATAAAGGCAAACGACTGCCACCTAACACGAAGACACGAAACACAATAGCAGGAAACTTAAAATTAAAAAGAACTTGAACCATATTATAACGCTTATAAGGCGATAAGTTATAAATTCTTAACCAAATTGAATTGTTTTGGACCTTTGGCTAAAGGGGGGGGGTACTGTAACGGGACTAGCCTAGTTACAGTAGGAATGTCTTAGTGAAATACTTAATAGATAAATTCTAACGCTTTAATTAAATTCTGCCAAATTCCGCTAACTTAATTAATTTCCACTAGTCTCCACCAAATTCCACTAACGTAATAGAATTTGGTCGAAACCTGTTAAAATCCGCGTAGGCTTATGCCCACGCGTCTACTGCCAAGACTATAAATATTTAGTTACAAGTTTCCTATATTCCTTTCTCTTCTTTACGCAACGTCTTGTACTCTGCAAGAGCTATATACCCTTAGATTTAGATAGAATTTATATTGTTCCTTTGAATCTTCCCCAAAGCCTCTTCGCGCCCTTATAAGCGCGCATTTAAGTTAATCTGAGTTGCTAGCTAGCAACTTACTTACTAATTAGCCTTCTTACATACTGAGATTGGGAGCTGTAGCTAAACCTTATATTAACCTTTAAGGGTAAAAATAAGGTCCTAGTGTGTTTTACTAGGCAGTTTACCTACCACATTTAATTATCTTATAGGTACTATTCCATCTTATGGCGTTCTCTTTGATAAGTGAGTATAGGTAAAGGCCTTAATCGTTATTTGTGGCCCTTTGAGTATCGCGGAAGGCCTCCCTATGTTATAGTATTATTATAGCGTGGATTGCCAAGTTATAAAGTATGCTAATAGGACCTTTCTAATGCTAGGCTTCGTGTTGCTTTTAAACAGCCTTCTCTTCCACTTGTTTAGCATATATCTCTGCTATAAACTGCTCTACTTCTTTATTACTACGCGCATACTAGGAGGCTGCTTCTTCTATGGAGTATAAGGAAGCCTTTATATGCATATTACTATATAGGCTATTCTTTACTGCAAGGTTAATTATATGGCAGCTACATTAAAGCCAGAAGAGCTTCCAATCCTTATCTAGATAGTTGTAAAAGTGCTATATAAAAGTATTATTATTTGACGTATTGTCTATAGTAGTGTATATAATATAGGATGTAATATTATAGGATTCTATAGTAGCAATTACTATAGAAGTAATGTTCTTACTAGTATAAGGTCCTAGAAGCATATAGAAGGCAATTAAAAGGTTCTGTAGCTTCCTATTCTAATTAATAAAATATGCCTTAATACCAAGGAACGTAATGTAGTTGGGCGATGTCCAGATATTAAGTATAAGGCTTATATTAGAGGTTGCAGTATAGAGAGCGTGTTTAATGCGCTTACTTATAATCTTTATATCCTTAATTACCTATTTAGAAACTATTGCTGGCAATATAGGGTGTAGGCTTATAGCTATAGGGTTAAGTAGGCTAATAAGGCAAATAAGGCGCTCTAATAAGGCTTTAGTAAAAGAGATATTATCTAAGACCATAAAGGCAATAAGGTGTTCGCAGTATTAGTAGAATTCAACTTAATAAGTGGGTAAACCTTTAGTTGTAATAACATCCTCCTCTTTATAGGGTTCTTCTTGTAACGGAACCTTATAGCTTAGACTACGGTGGGTTCTGTTATTAGGCTGGGTATATAGGTAAGAACAAAACAACAATATAATAATAACTGGTGGAGTAGTTGCCTAACAGATTAACTCCAATTATATTCTAAGATTTACTACAAGGAGAGAACTATCTATAGTAGGGACTAAGGTTCTTTAAATACACAACCATACTCCTAAGAAATCCTCTCTTATATGTAAGGTACGTGTTATCTATATTAAACGTAACGTCCCTCTTATTTAACGTAGTTAACGCGTTTAACACCACGTGACCTTAGTTACTATTCCTCGTTATATAGTTCTACTGGATCCATCCTGGACTATACCTATATTAACTAACTAGCTTCCACCAACTCTTCTCTAAGTAGTTGTAATATTGTACTTAAAGCGTCTATAATACTATCTCCCTCCTCTTTATCTTTGTCCTTAAAGATTCCTAACATCTCTAAGTCGTCTACTAGAGGTATAATGTCCATTTAATTATTCTGGTTAATATCCGTACTTATTATACCTAAAGCTTCTTCTTCTCTTTCCTGGGTTAAGTGTCGCCTTCGTACAGTTTCCTCCATACTGTTGCTGGGTGAGGTAATGGCGATCCCTTACTCTTATTACGCTAAAGAGGGGTTAGTGTGCGTTGTGCTAGCGAGTCCTTCGTCCTAACAACCCTTTTTTTGCTCTAAGTGTACTAAAGCAAACGTTTAATTATCCTGCGATGTTCGCTCTATCTCTAACGCTAAGTATACACGTCCTATAACTCTTAACAGTCTTTAAGTTCCCTAAGTAACTTGTTATAGGGTCTCGTATTTAATCTACCACTATAAAGCTTAACGGTAAGCTGGCCTCTGCGCTACTTAAGGTTTAACGTGCCTTAGAAGAGTCCGCACACGTCCTTAAAGCTTAACGTTTAGCTTATACTCGTCTTTAACGTCTTAAACGTGTCCGTAAGAAGGTCCGTTCTAAAGAGTAGAAACTTGTTTAATAGGGTTTGTCTAAGCTAGGTAATAAAAGAACTAGCTCTCCTCCTACAAGGGAAACAACTCCGAGTAGCTTAGTAATTGCTCCTCTTAGGTCCCCCTTAGGTGATTTGTTCTTTGGCGATTCTTCTTTGTTAATATTACCTAACCTACTTTCTTCTGATACTCCTATACCTTTCCTATAGCGTTCCCTAAGTTGCTTAGTGGTTCCTAGGTAGTCTTACTATAGCCTATTTACTTTACTTTATACTACGTTTCGTTATCTACGTCCTTATAACTAATAATCTTCAAAACTTGCTATTTATCTTCCTCTTATCCTCTATATGTGTCTGCCTTATAGACTGGTGGCTTAACATTCCTGTATACTGGCTCTAGCATTGCAACATATTGTATAGGGTAGATTTTCATTTTGGCTGGTAGGTTTAACTTATATATAACTAATAAAATTCTTTACTTGACTTTAAAAGGTCCTAGTCTAACATAGTCCAACTTCTTACTTAGTTGTCGACTCTTGAAATTTTTATGTAGTAGCTATACTTTATCCCCCTTCTTAAGATCTGGTCCCTTAGATCTCTTAGCATTATAGTACCTTTTTATTTATTCTTATACTAGTTTAGCTGTTTCTTTAAGGTCTATATAAAGATTTATTAACATCTCTATTCTTTGCTTAGCTGTGCTACTTATCCTTTTTGCTTAATATGGCGATAACGATATCCTTAGCTTGTATCCATAATTCGCCTTAAATAGTAATGTCCCTATTCCTTCTTGTAGTGTTATATTATATGCAAACTGTATAACTGGTAATAACAATACCTAATTGTTTTGTGTATAATTAATATAGTGCCTTAGATACTGTTCTAGTGTCTAGTTTAGTCTTTCCGTTTATCCATCCATCTGCAGATAATATGCTATAGATATTACTACGTAAACTTCCTATTCTACCAGAAATACTTTCTAAAATACTACTATAAATCTTGGATCTTTGTCTAATATAATCTTATCTAGTGCTCTATATTTTATGAATACTTCTTTTATATAGATTCTAGTAATATCTTCTACTAATATCTCTTTAGTGCATGCTATGAAGTATCCCTACTTTATTAGCTTATCTACTATTACTAAAATTACGTTATAATCTTGTCCTATAATAGGATCTCTTAACTTTAGTAACTTAATAATAAAGTCCTATAATATAACCTCCTATAGTCTTC
>Ga0307507_10003037_pt1 | contig 33575 bp, 5 predicted proteins | sample 7_EM_MG_FD_207223 | JGI IMG/M metagenome (GOLD analysis project Ga0307507, IMG submission 207223) | Populus trichocarpa ectomycorrhiza microbial communities from riparian zone in the Pacific Northwest, United States - 7_EM | ecosystem: Host-associated > Plants > Roots > Unclassified | place...
GGAAGCGAGCCACACAAGAATATTCCTACCATTTTTTATTTCATAGCAAATTACACCAAAATCAAAAAGCCTCAGCATATTACACGATGCCAAATCAATCCTTGCCCTCTCGCGAAGCCGAGACTACTATACAAAATGTTATACAAGATCTTTCTTCTAGTGTTAAGCCGTCGATTCGCAAGGCTTCTGGCGCCCATGGAGTACCTAGATCTACCATTGGACATTATCTTACTGGCCATCTCTTACGACATAAAGCTTACCTAGGTTTATTGCATCCTTTATAAGAACAGCAAATTATTAAATAGATCTATAAATGTTAATCCTAGGGCCTTCCGTTAAGGGTTAATATGCTCTTAAAAATGGCTTGTTCCCTTTTAGGAAATAGCTAAACTATAGGCAAGTATTAGAGGCAGAGATTTATTTAACGCCACGGTCTTAGTACTATATTAAGTCGTTAGCTTAATTGCCAGAGAGCTTAGAATAATAATCCAGTAGTTATACGTAATTAGTGTTACGGCGCTGGTGGAAAACGGTGGATTATAGTAGACGTTATGGTAGACGCCGAGTCACGTAAGTCCACATAACTAGAGGACCGCATAAAACTTTATATAGCGCTGCTATTCTTCTCCCTTCCTTTCTCTAGCTTTGGATCCTTGTTTATAGACTACTAATTGTATAGGCTTGCGCGTCCCTTATGCCGTACTCGTGCCTTAATTAACTAAGTCACTAACATTATCTAAAGCTCAACTACTCTTTCTTCCTAAAAAGGAACTTAAATATATCTATAAAGGATACAGAATAGGACCCTAAGGACATCACTAGGACTATAAGGACAGAATAGACCCCTAAAAACTAAAAAAACACAAACAGAACGCGAAACCTAAGAATAGGACACGTATAGACCAGAACCCCTAGAAAATAAATAAATACCAAAAATTACCTAATACCCCTACCACCATGCTAAGAAATATAGTAGCCGGCAAAGCCGCTATAGGACCCGTAAATACCTCTAATAGTAAAACAGTCGCCGTCTTAACCCCCTAGGAAGAGCTCGCAGTAGCTAATACCAAAATTAAACGGCTTTAAGAGCTGCTTAAAACTAGAGACACCCCTACACCTAGTAAGGAGTTATTAAACACCTAGAGACTTGCTATAGTCCTTAAGACCCTAGCCTAATATATAGTATTAGCATTATCGTGGTTCGCGAAAGTTGCGGACCCCCTATTACTTATAGACGGAACTAACCCTATATTTAACAATGAGAAGCTTTAACTACAAGACAAGCTTAAAGTTAATATAGACCACTTCCCTACTACCTAAGCTAAAATGGCCTACGTCTTTGGCCGTACTAGTAGGGATATATAGATGCATCTACGTCCGCGATACGCCTAGGACTTGGCAGACCCCTTCCTCTCTAAAGAAGAGATAGTTAACTACCTGTCTTCTATTTATAAGGACCCCTTTAAGACATAGAACGCCCGCCTTAATTATAAAGCTCTTAATATAAAGACGACGGAGACCTTTTTAGCCTTTTAGACCCGCTTTCTATACCTAGCTAGCTAAGCCTAAATTCCCTATAAAGACCTAATGCTAGACCTCTTTAACAAGCTTACCCTAGACCTACAGCGCGCCATACTACCAGTTTTTACTACTGTATAGACGCTAAAGGTACTTACGGACTACTGCCTAGCTATTAACTAAGGCCTTTATTAAATTAAGGCATAATCTAAGCGGTATAAAGCTAGAAACTCTCCAAACTAGACTATAAGCACTTTATAAACGGCCTATAACACCCTAGTATAATCTGTAACTCCTACGGCACCAGCCATACAGCCCGCCGTTAATTTAGTAGCTAGCCGTGTAGCTAGTCCTACTGCGGGTCCAGCGCATACTTAGCCTATATATAACGACCCCTATAAACAGGCCCTTAGTAATTAAGGAGCTTACTTCTTATACGGCCAGAAAGACTACTTTGCAAAGAATTGCCAGACAAAGGTAAAAATAGGCGAGGTTCTGTTAATTTAGGAGGACAGTATAGAGTTAGAAAAAGAGGAACCCTAAAGAAAGACTCCTCTCTAGGGTTAAAAGGGATTAATATATTATATATTAATCTAGGTTGGCTAGTTAGTGGAAGAAGCTGCACTATCCCTTATACCTTATTCCGTAATGGATATTAAGTTTTAACCTCTGCTTTAGCTAACTCTAGAGCAAATACCTTTGCCTTAATAGATACCTAGTATGCCGTAAAGCTAGCTGACTTTTTAAATACACCCCTTAAAGAACTGCCCAAACCAATTCCTATTCGCGGGTATAACGGATAAATAGAGCTACCTATTATAACTATCTTGCGGATTCACCTCCGCATTAATAGACAAAGGTAGTATAACGTCCCCTTTCTTATTACGGACCTCAGGAGCCACGATATAATTATAGGGAGAAAATGGCTAGCCTATTTAGGCTTACAGCTTAATATATAGAATAGACGGCTTATCTAGCCTAAAACCCTACCCCTAACCCCTTCCTTTATAAAAGAAATCAGCATTATAATAGAAAACCTTATATAGCCTTAGATTAATACTATTTACTAGGCTAATGCTATGCCCAGAGACTAGGCCTTTAAGAAGGATATACGTCTTAACCCTTAACGGATCTATATACTACGCCGCCCCTAAACTGTATATATTATACCATCCGCACTAGAGACTTAGGAAGTTAGGAGTGACCTAGCTAAGCCCCCCACGGAGAACCTAGGCCCTATATAGCCCTAAAGAAGAACCAGGGATATTAGACGCCATACTAAGCTAATAGATAGGAAGGATAACTTATAGAAAATGGAATATAAGCTAAGAAAGACTATATACCCTATACCATAAGATACGGCCCGATAAGCATCTGTAAAGAAACCTATGGACCTCCCACTAGTCAATATCTGCTATATTAGCGCTATAGGATTCTACCAGAACTTGGTTTAGCCTAATACTATTACCTTTATAACTAGCCTATACAAAATTAATTAAATGCTTAAGGAAAAGGAAAGTAAGCTTAGTAGACAGGAAAGCAAGCTTATAGATAAGGAACTAGTAAAAAAAAAACTGCCTAATTAATATTGGAAATTTAAGGACATATTCTCTAAGGTAGTATTAGATATACTTCTGCCTTACTAACCGTATAACTATAAGATCGAGATTAATCAAGGCAAGGGAAGTACCCTTAGCTTTAGCCCTCTCTACCCATAGTCTATTACCGAATTGTAGGCTACAAAGCAGTACCTTATTAACAACCTTAATAAGGGCTTTATTAAGCCTAGCCAAGCCCCTTTTAACTCGCCTATTCTCTTTACCAAAAAGCTAAATAGAGGACTACGCTTTTATATTAACTACTATAAGCTAAATAATATAACCCGTAAGGACCGCTATCTACTACCCTTACTTAATAAGACTTTTACCCAAATAAGTAGAGCTAGGGTCTTTATAAAGCTTAATATCCACTAGGCCTTTTACTAAATTAGGATAGACCCTAGGTTTAAAGAGCTTACTATATTTTAAACCCGTTATAGAACGTACAAATATAAGGTACTCCCTTTTGGACTAACTAACGGACTAGCTACATACCAGCGGTATATAAATGATATACTCTTTAACTACCTTAACGACTTCTATACGGCCTACCTAGATAATATTATAATTTACTTTAAGAACGAGCTGGAACACAAGGAGCACGTCCATAAAGTCCTATAATGGCTCCGCGAGGCTAGTCTCTAGGCCGATATTAAGAAGTTAAAATTTAGTGTTAAGCGTATAAAGTACCTAGGTTTTATTATTAGTATAGACGGAATTAAGGCCAACCCAGAGAAAACGGCCGTAATTAACTAGTAGACACCCCCATAGACCGTAAAGGGGGTATAATTATTTTTAGGTTTCTATAACTTCTACTAATACTTTATTAAGAACTACAGTAGGATTACCTGGCCTTTTAACCGCCTTACTAGGAAAGACTAGCTATTCCACTTTAACGCCATATATATGCAGGCCTTTAATAAGCTTAAAAAGCGGCTGGTATCGGCTCCTCTACTTACCTACTTTAACCCAGAACGGCCCTTAATGCTAGAAACTAATGCCTCAGATAGTATAATAGCTAGTGTTTTTTCCTAAAAGTAACTGGATAGAGAATAGCACCCTATTACATACTATTTAAAGACTATAATAGATGCCAAGCTAAACTACTATATCCATAATAAAGAAATACTGGCTATTATCTCTAGCTTTTAGCACTGGCGTATACAGCTAGAGGGGACCCCTAAGCCTATTAAGGTAGTTTTGGATTATAAGGCCCTAAAATACTTTATAATAACCAAGGCCCTTACAGCCTACTAGGCACGCTAGGTAGATATCTGTAAGAGTATATATATTAGGTCCCGCCGCGCTTGCGACAAGTTCGCAAGCACTCTCAGTCTTTTTGGCCATATGGCGACGTGGAGGCGGGCCACGTTACAATATCCTATCTTAGTTTAACTTCTTAATTATATATAGACCAGGCGCTATAAACCATGCGGATGCTCTTATAAGGCGTAAATAGGACCTAGGTAACTAGGCGGCTATAAAGATCTTATTATAGACCTAGGCACTACTATAACCAAAGCACCTTAACCCCTAGATATAGGTAGAACTAAATATAGACCCTTTAGACGCTAAGATATGCCCTATTAACTCCACAGAACTTGACCTTATTAATAAACTACTATAAGCAAACCATACGGCCCCTTCTCTATAGGAGTGCTGTAAAAAGGTAAAGAATACTACTAGCCTATAGTCCCTTAAAAACGGACTGCTTAAGCACTAGGAACAGCTAGTGGTAGTAAAGGAACAGAATTTATAGACTTAGCTTATTACTAAAGCATATACTTAGGTCTCTACGGTATTACAGACGCTTTAAGTACAATGTTATAACTACTTGGAGAAGAGTTGGCGGAAGCTAGTTAGTTAATATAGGCACGGTCTAGGATGGAGCCGGTAGAGCCATATAACGAAAAATAGTAACCAAGGTCACATAGCGTGCTCTATAAGGTCTGTAAGGTCTACAAGGTCTGTCACATACCTTATATACCTTATATACCTCACATACAAGAGAGGGTTTCTTAGGAGTACGGTTATATATTTAAAGGACCTCAGTCCCTACCATAGATAGTTCTCTCCTTATAGTAAATCTCAGAATACAATTAGAGTTAATCTGTTAGGCAACCACTCCACTAGTTATTATTACATTATTGACTTATTCCTACCTATATACTTAGCCCAATAATAGGACCCCCCATAGTTCCTACTACAAAATTTTGTTATATATTTACTACCAAGGTTACAGTATTAAACAAGATCAAACAACATGCCACCCAAAGTACCAGTCGCAACAACGTTAACGGCAGCCACAACCTCAGGGCTAGGTAATACCAGTATAGACAATAGGGATTCTTAAGTGGTTACGCAAAATTAGTTATAGGAAATAGTTAATCACTTACAAGACAATAATAGAATACTTAAAGAATGCATTAATGGAATTAGAGTAGCAAAGATCAAGTTACCTTCAATTAAATGGTTCTTAGGAGAAAAGTTAAAGCTTAAGGGATTTCTTATATAGATGCACTTTAAGGTAATACAGAAAGGAGTAAAGTTAGTAACATTATTAGATCAAGTAGCCTATATAGGATTGTTCCTAACAGGAAGGGCACTTAAGTAGTTTAAACCATACCTTATAGAAATACAGGCCAATAGCATAACAACTACCAACTAGGATATATGGTATATATTTACCAATTAGAATGGGTTTATAGAACAACTAACACAGATATTTAGAGACCTAGAGGCCACAACTATAGCAGAACAAAAGCTTTAGATGTTATGGACGCTTTAAGTACAATGTTATGACTACTTGGAGAAGAGTCGGCGGAAGCTAGTTAGTTAATACAGGCATGGTCCAGGATGGAGCCAGTAGAGCCACGTGACGAGGAATGGTAACCAAGGTCACGTGACATGCTCTATAAGGTCTATAAGGTCTACAAGGTCTATTACATACCTTATATACCTTATATACCTTACATACAAGAGAGAATTTCTTAGGAGTATAGTTATGTATTTAAAGGACCTTAGTCCCTACCATAGATAGTTCTCTCCTTGTAGTAAATCTTAGAATACAATTAGAGTTAATCTATTAGGCAACCACTTTACCAATTATTATTACGTTGTTAATTTGTTCTTACCTATATACCCAGCCTAATAATAGGACCCACCGTAGTTCCTACTATAAGGTTCTATTAGACATTCACTACTAAGGTTACAGTATTAAACAAGATCGAATAACATGCCACCCAAAGCACTAGTCGCAACAACGTTGACAGTAGCCACAACCTTAGGGCTAGGAGACACCAGTATAGCAGATATAAACTCTTAAGTGGTTACATAAGGTCAATTACAGGAAATGGTTAATCACTTACAAAACAATAATAGGATACTCAAAGAACGTATTAATAGAATTAGAGTAGCAAAAATCAAGTTACCTTTAATTAAATGGTTCTTAGAAGAAAAGTCAAAGCTTAAGGGATTTCTTATATAGATGCACTTCAAGGTAATACAGGAAGGAGCGAAGTTAGCAATATTATTGGATCAAGTAGCCTATACAGGGTTATTCCTAACAGGGAGGGCACTTAAGTAGTTTAAACTATACCTCACAGAAATATAGGCTAATAGCATAACAACTACTAACCAAGACGTACGGTATATATTTGCTAGTTAGAATGGGTTCGCAGAACAACTAATACAGATATTTAGAGACCTAGAGGCCATAACTATAGCGGAATAAAAGCTTTAGAACTTAGTATAACGCACTTCAGTAATTAAGTATACAACACAGTTTTAAACACTAGTTATATAGGTTAAGTGGAATAATAGGGCGCTTATAGCACAGTATAAATAGGGACTTAAGGCTAAAGTCTAGGACATAATTATCCTAATAGAAGATGCGGATACTCTAAGAGAGTTAATAGACCAGTTAATAAAGATTAATAACAGGATCTATTAAAGGGAACAAGCTAAGAGAGGGTAAAATAGAGTTCTATAGTTATATAAGGCGTAAAGTACGCAACGACAGATATAGAGTTAAAAACTATAAAATGGCGCAGAGCTAATGGACCTAAGCAGTACTAAAGAAACCTAAAGGTGGGAAAAAAAACTATAGAAACCTAGAGGTCAAGAATTAAGTAATTAAAGGACCTAGAAGCAGAGGCCAAACCAGGGATCTCAGCAGCAGAAGACGTTTAGGCGGACTCCATAGTAAAAAAAATAGTTTAAAGATAGGGCTTGCATAAATTACAAAAAACAAGGTCATTTCGCCAGAGACTGTAGAGGTGGTTAGAGTAACTATATAGTAAGGGGAATAAGGCTAGCAAACGGCACGCATATATAGAGGGACAATGGTGCACTGTAAGGAACAAAAGAGTATTTAATTAACAGTTTTGCGTATTATTACAACAACGCATGCTAAATTCATAAAGACGCTAAATATGGCGTAAGCTATTGGCTATAGGAGCTATTATTATTTAAGTTTAGAGGAACCAATAAACTAGCTTATAGATCAGATATTAAAGACAATAAATTTAATATAGGCGAAGCATTTACCAATAACAAGGCAATAAAGGTAGCTTACTAGAAGTATATAGACCTTAGAGAAGTTAAAATAGAAGTAAAAACTAAGACTATTATAAAATAGGGTTCAGTAACAAATATAGTAACACTATTAGATATAATTTCCATCACTTCGCGAGATAATAGGAGCAATATTCAGAAGAAACTAAGTAAGTAGATAACTACTAGTGCTAGCTTATCACTTAATAAAGGCAAAAGGCTATAGGCTTAAGATTCTTAAGAAGAGATAAGAGAAGCTTAAGATTTTTAAGATAAGATAAGATATACTTAAGAACCCACAACGGACAAAAACCAATAGGAAAGGGTAGCAACTTAGTTTAGTAATAAACAAATAAGTATAGGACGTAAGTTTAAGAACTATAAGTTTAGGGAACAAATAAGAACGTTAGCAATCCTAGGTAAACACAGTATTTAGCCTAAAGATTAAATAGTCAATACTAGGATCAAAAAGCAAGATAACTATAAAGATCCAACTACAAGACACAAAAAACAAGAAACTATAGATAAGTTTAGAATAAGAATTATTATATAGCAAAAGCAAAAGCTAGATAAGAGGTTAGCTACGCCAAGTTATATAAGGGACAGAGTACCCGTATAAAGAGTTACTAATAGGCCAAGTATAGGGACACCTAGGGTAAAGTAGTTAGATAAACTAAAACAAGAAGAGGATCTAGATATTCCAACTAGGTTTAAAAAAAGGCATACCAAAGGATATTACAATGCAGTAATAACAAGGTACTTTCTAATAGATAAACCATACACACTAAACTAGTTATATAGAAAGTGGTATAGGCAATAACACAACAATAAATAGAAAGACTTTTATATATAGCTAAATAAAAAAGTTGTCTAAGACTAACCCATTACAGAGAAACGCATAAGTTATATTAAAGGAGCATTAATTATAATGTTAAGAAACCTAGAAGAAGGATTTAGGGATTAGAAAAGTAAGTAACAAATCTTAATACCTATAGCAGAGATACCAGTGGTTAGGTTAACTAGGTATAGGTTTAAACTTAAGGACAAAGATAAACTAAGAGTTAACCTAAAATATGCAGTGTATTATATACTATTATAGATAGCTTGTGTGGATAACACGTGCAACATATATAGAGCACTAAAAGACAAGAACCAGAAGTACCTAGTAAGGATATATTAGGTACTAGAGAAAAAGCAGTTTAGAAATGCTAAGTATATATATAGATGGCACCTAGTAGAAGTACAAGGTTAAGGGGACTTAATACTTTAACTAGGAAGATTCCTTATGGAAGAATACCTAGATAGATAATAGTGGTGGAAGTGCCTAGAGAACACTTATCCATGGTATATAGAGAAAAAGAAATAAACTAAGTATTGGCCTAAGTTAGATTAAGTATAGGCAGGATCTAGCAGCCAATAGTTAGGAAAAGGGGAGGCACATAGAACTAGAGGGAACCAGTATTAGAGCCTTAAACCCTTAAAGAAATTCAAGGATAATACCTAAATTTATAAGCTAAGTGGCAAGATCAGCAGTTTAAAGCGTTAGTAGATAGTAGAGTAACTAAGAACTATATATTACTAAAGGTAGTAGAAAGAATAGGGTTACTATATAGACAAAAGGAACACCTATATCTACTTACAACAATTTTAGGAGATTAGATAGCCTATAGAGGAGGTATTATTAATCTTAAAACAAGACCTATTTAGTTAACTATTAAAGGAAAACTAGTTAGAATATCTTTCAATATCCTACTATTAGGACAGGATAAGGTGATATTAGGAATACCTTAGTTATAGGAGTATAATCTAAAGATTAATTAGGTTATAGGTTAGGTTAATATTAGGGATACTTAACAGCGCAAAGTGCGACAGTAAACTAAGTTGGTATAGTACCAAGTCAGAGCAATATACAAAGAGACTAAGCGAGGCTTAAGTCATATACTAAAGAGATACCATAAGTATGGTAAAAAGTTATAGTCACTAGAAAGTAAAAAGCTATTAGAGTATATAGCATAGGACTATAAAATAGAATTAGAAAAGGGAACAAGTCCAAAGTTTTTTCCAATCTATAAGCTTATTAAAATAGAGGTAGTAGCGCTTAAGGAGTTTATCCAGGAGAACTTACGCAAGGGATATATTAGACTGTTATAGTTATTAGTAGGATATCCAGTACTATTCATTCCAAAGAAAAACGGAAAACTTAGGATGTGTATAGACTATAGACAGTTAAACAGCATTATTAGGAAGGATAGGTATCTTTTACCCTTAATTAGCGAAATCCAAAACAGAATAGGTAACGTAAAGATCTTTATAAAGATAAATCTGAGGTAGGTGTACTATCAAATTAAGATCAAGAAAGGCGACAAATAGAAGGCAGCCTTTAGGTCAAAGGAAGGACTATATAAACCATTAGTTATGCAATTCAGGCTTATAAATGTACTAGTAACGTTCTAGAAGCGAATTAATAGTATATTAGGAGAACACCTAGATAAGTTTATTATAGTATACCTTAACAATATTATTATCTACTTAGAAAATAAGGAAGAATATAGAAAACATATTAAATAGGTCTTAAAGAGACTATAGGAAGAACAAATACTAGTAGCAATTAAGAAATGCAAGTTCTTTATAAGAAAAACCAATTTTATAGGATTTATCATTAAACTAGAAAAGATTAGCATAGACCTAAAGAAAGTTAAAGCTATAGTAAGTTGGTACAAACCAGAGAACATTATATAGTTAAGGTTATTTCTAGGGTTTTACAACTACTATAGGAGGTTTATAGCACAGTGGTTAAAAAATATTAAGCTATTTATAAGACTAACAAAGAAAGAGGAACCATAGGTTTAAAGTAATAAATAGAAGAAGCTGTTTCAGGAACTTAAAGAGTTATTTACCTAAAAACCAATTCTCAAGATCTATTAACCAAAGTTAGAAACGGTTGTTAAGACGGACGTATTAGACTTTACACTAGGAGCATATTTGCTATAAAAGCACTAGGACGTATGGCACCTAGTAGCGTACTATAGTTAGAAAATAACACCACTAGAGTTAAACTATGATATTTACAATAAGGAGTTGTTAGGTATAGTTATAGCACTTAAGAAATGGAGAGCATTCTTATAAGGCATAAAGAAACCATTTATGGTTAAAACAGACTATAAAAACCTTATAGGATTCCTAATAACAAAGGAACTCAACTAAAGATAGGTTAGATAGGCGGAAATGCTTACAAAATACCATTTCAAAATTCAGCATACTAAGGGTATAGATAATGCACGAGCAGACGCTCTAAGTAGAAAGGCTGAACTATAAAGTAATAAAAAGCTATTAGGAGCTTTGTTGTAAAAGGATTAAGATGGATTAATTAGGTACAATTATCTAAAAATTGCAGCAATTGAGGAAAGTTAGATCTATAAATTACTAAAGAGTGATTAGATATAGAAGATCAAAAAAAAATAGGCAGAGGATCTAGACTTAGAGCAATATAAAAACAGAGAAGTAATATATATGCCTAAGTCTATTACAGAAGAATTTATTAAGGAATTCTATAAGGAAATAACACAAGGACACAACAGAGCTATAGGCTTAGTATTAAGGCTTTAAGAGAAGTATATTATTTAAGAAATCTGGGGACTAGCAAGATAAGTTATAAAGAAATATCCAAATTGCTAAAGAAATAAACTAGCAAGGCATAAGCCGTATAGAGAGCTATAACCTATTAAGATACCAGGAAGACCATAGGAGGTTATATTATAGGACTTTATTATTAAGTTACTAAAGTTAAGAGATCCTATTACAGGATAAGATTATAACGCGATCTTAGTAATAGTAGACAAGCTAACAAAGTGGGGATACTTTATAGCGTGTATAGAAGAGATATCAGTAAAAGATATCGCTAGAATCTATATAAAGGAAGTATTTATAAGACACAGAGCACCAGACAAGATCATATTAGATAGAGATCCAAGATTTATAGTAGTATTTTAGAAAGTGTTTCTAGCAGAATAAGGAGTTCGCGCAGCAACATCTATAGCATATTATTTACAGACGGATGGACAAACGGAAAGACTAAACTAGATACTAGAACAGTATCTAAGGCATTATATCAATCACGTACAAAACAATTAGGTATTGTTATTACCAGTTATATAGTTTGTATATAATATAACACCATAAGAAGGAATGGGGATATTACTATTTAAGGCGAATTATGGATATAAACCAAGAACATTATTATCGCTACATTAAGTAAAAAAGACAAGTAGCACAGCTAAATAAAGAATAAAGACATTAATAAATCTTTATAAAGACCTTAAGGAAACAGTTAAACTAGTATAAGAACGAATAAAAAGATACTATAATGCTAGGAGATCTAAGGGACCAGATCTTAAGGAGGGAGATAAAGTATAGCTACTACACAAAAATTTTAAGAGTCAACAACTAAGCAAGAAGTTAGACTATATTAGACTAGGACCTTTTAAAATTAAGCAAAGAATTTTATTAGTTACGTATAAGTTAAACCTACCAGCCAAAATAAAGATCTACCCTATATAACATATCGCAATGCTAAAGCCAGTATACGGGAATATTAAGCCACTAGTCTATAAGGCAGACATATATAGAGGACAAGAGGAAGACAAATAGCAAGTTTTAAAGATCATTAGTCACGAGGATATAGATAATAAAACGTAGTATAAAGTAAAGTAGATAGGCTATAGTAAGACTACCTAGGAACTATTAAGCAACCTAGAGAACGCTATAGGAAAGGTAAAAAAGTATTAAAAGAAAGCAGGTTAGGGAGTGTGGAAAAAGGATCGCCAAAGAATAAGTCACCTAAGGGGGACCTAAGAGGAGCAATTACTAAGCTACTTAGAGTTATTTCCCTTATAGGAGGAGAGCCAGTTCTTTTATTACCTAGCTTATTAAGACCCTATTAAACAAGCCTCTACTCCTTAGAACGGACCTTCTTACGCACTTTCTCAAGATAAAGAAGATGGGTAGAGGCCAATAAACGGGCTTTAAGGGCACGCTATTAAACAGCTATAGCCTTCTACTCTACTTCCCGCAAATAATAAAGTTTATCCAAGGCGCTTAAGAGCTCACCATTAAGTTTCGCAGTGGCAGATTAAACACAAGACCCTATAATAAGTTACTTAGGGAACTAGAAGACTATTAAGAGTCATAGGACGCTTATATTTAGTATTAAAAACCAAACAAACATCGCACAGCAATTAAACGTTTAATTTAGTACACTCTAAGTAAAAAGAGGGTTGCCGGGACAAAGGACTCGCTAGCATAACGTATACCAACCCCTCTTTCGCACAACAAGAACATAGAGACGGTATAACTTCACCAAGCAATAGTATAGCAGCTATAGTATAGGCACGTTATTGAAACAAAGAAGAAGAAGATGCTTTAGGCATAATAAGTAAGGATATTAACCAGATTAATTAAATAGACATTACACCTCTAGTAAACAACTTAGAGATGTTAGGAATCTTCAAGGACGAAGATAAAGAGGAGGGAGATGGTATTACGGACGCTTTAAGTATAATATTACAACTACTTGGAGAAGAGTCGGCAGAAGCTAGTTGGTTAATATAGGCACAGTCTAGGATGGAGCCAGTAGAGCCACGTAATAAGGAATGGTAACTAAGGTCACGTAACGTGCTCTATAAGGTCTGTAAGGTCTACAAGGTCTGTTATATACCTCACGTACCTTACATACCTCATATACAAGAGAGGATTTCTTAGGAGTATGGTTATGTATTTAAAGGACCTTAGTCCCTACCATAGATAGTTCTCTCCTTATAGTAAATCTTGGAATATAATTAGAGTTAATCTATTAGGTAACTACTCCACCAGTTATTATTACGTTGTTAATTTATTCTTACCTACATACCTAGCCTAATAATAGGACCCACCATAGTTCCTATTACAAGGTTCCGTTAGATCAGAACTTAGTACAATGTACTTTAGCAATTAAGTATATAACACAGTTTTAAACACTAGCTATATAGGTTGAGTGAAATAATAGGGCGCTTATAGCATAGTATAAATAGGGACTTAAGGCTAAAGTCCAGGACGCAATTATCCTAATAGAAGATGCGGATACTTTAAGAGAGTTAATAAACTAGTTAATAAAGATTAATAATAGGATCTATTAAAGGGAACAAGCTAAGAGAGGGTAAAATAGAGTTCCTTAGTTATATAAGGCGCAGAGTACGCAATGACAGATATAGAGTTAAAAACTATAAAATGGCGCAGAGCTAATAGACCTAAGTAGTACCAAAGAAACCCAAAGATGGGAAAAGAAACTATAGAAACCTAGAGGTTAAAGATTAAGTAATTAAAGGACCTAGGAGCAGAGGCTAAACTAGGGATCTTAGCAGCAGAAGATATTTAGGCAGACTCCATAGCAAGAAAAATAGTTTAAAGATAGGGCTTATATAAATTGTGGAAAATAAGGTCATTTTGCTAGAAACTATAGAGGTAGTTAGAGTAACTACGCGGTAAGGGGAATAAGGCTAGCAGACAGCACGTATATATAGAGGGATGACGGTGCACTGCAAGGAATAAAAGAGTGTTTAATTAACAGTTTTGCGTATTATTATAACAACACATACCAAATTTATAAAGACACTAAGTATAGCGCAAGCTATTGGCTATAGAAGCCATTGTTATCTAAGTTTAAAGGAACCAATAAACCAGCTTATAGATTGGACATTAAAGACGATAAATTCAATATAGGTAAAGCATTTACTAATAACAAGGCAATAAAGGCAGCTTACTAAGAGCATATAGACCTTAGAGAAGTCAAAATAGAAGTAGAAACTAAGACCATTACAGAACAGGGTTTAGTAATAGATGTTATAACACCGTTAGATGTAATTTCCATCACTTTATAAGATAATAGGAGTAATATTTAGAAGAAACTAAGCAAGCAGACAACTGCTAGTGCTAGCTCATCACTTAATAAAGGTAAAAGGCTATAGGCTTAAGATTCTTAAGAAGAGATAAGAGAAGCTTAAGATTTTTAAAATAAGATAAGATACACCTAAGGACCCATAATAAACGAAAACCAATAGGAAAGGGCAGTAACTTAGTTTAGTAACAAATAAATGAGTATAGGATGTAAGTTTAAAAACTACAAGTTTAGGGAATAAATAAGAACGTTAGCAATCCTAGGTAAACGCAGTGTTTAGCCTAAAGATTAAATAGTTAATACCAGGATTAAAAAGCAAGATAACTATAAAGATCTAGCTATAAGACGCAGAAAATAAGAAACTATAAATAAGTTTAGAATAAGAATTATTATATAGTAAGAGCAAAAGCTAGATAAGAGATTAGCTATACTAGGTTGTATAAGGGACAGAGCACCTATATAAAGAGTTACTAATAGGCTAAGTGTAGGGACACCTAGGGTAAAGTAGTTAAACAAACTGGAATAAGAAGAGGATTTAAATATCCTAACTAGGTTTAAAGAAAGATATACTAAAGGATGTTATAATGCAGTAATAACAAGGTACTTTCTAATAGATAGACTATATACACTAAACCAGTTATATGGAAAGTGGTATAGGCAACAACACAACAATAAATAGGTAGATTTTTATATGTGGCTAAATAAAAAAGTTGTCTAAGACCAACCTATTATAGAAAAACGCATAAGTTACATTAAAGGAGTATTAATTATAACGTTAAGAAACCTAGAGGAAGGATCTAGGGACTGAAGAAGTAAATAATAAATCTTAGTACCTATAGTAGAGATACTAGTAGTTAGGTCAACTAGGTATAGGTTTAAACTTAAGAATAAAAATAAACTAAAAGTTAACCCAAAATATATAGCGCATTATATACTATCATAGATAGCTTATGTAGATAATATATACAATATGCATAGAGCACTAAAAGATAAGAACTAGAAGTACCTAGTAAGGATATATTAGGCACTAGAGGAAAAGCAGTTTAGAAATGCTAAGTATATATATAGATAGCACCCAGTAGAAGTATAAGGTTAAGGGGATTTAATACTTTAATTAAGAAGATTCCTTACAGAAGAATGCCTAGATAAATAATAGTGGTAGGAGTGCCTAGAGAACACTTATCTATGGTATATAGAGGAAAAGAAACAAATTAAGTATTAGCCTAAGTTAGACTAAGTATAGGCAGGATCTAGCAGCTAATAGTTAGGAAAAGGGGAGGCATATAGGACTAAAGGGAACTAGTGTTAAAGCCTTAGACCCTTAAAGGAATTTAAGGACAATACCTAAATTTATAAGCTAAGTGGTAAGATTAGCAGTTTAAAGCATTAATAGATAGTGGAGTAACTAGGAACTATATATTACTAAAGACAGTAGAAAGGATAGGGTTACTATATAGATAGAAGAAATACCTATATTTACTTATAACAATTTTAGGAGATTAGATAGCCTATAGAGGAGGCATTATTAATCTTAAAATAGGACCTATTCAGTTAACTATTAAAGGAAGATTAATTAGAATATCTTTCAATATCCTACTATTAGGATAGGACGAGGCGATATTAGGAATGCCTTAATTATAGGAGTACAATCTAAAGATTAATTAGGTTATAGGTTAGGTTAATATTAGGGATACTTAATAGCGTAAAGTGCGATAGTAAACTAAGCTAGTATAGTACCAAGTTAGAGCGATATATAAAGAAACCAAGCGAGGCTTAAGTTATATACCAAAGAGATACTACAAGTATAGTAAAAAGTTATGGTTACTAGAAAGTAAAAAGCTGTTAGAGTATATAGCATAGGACCATAAAATAGAATTAGAAGAGGGAATAAGTCTAAAGTTCTTTCTAATCTATAAGCTTACTAAAATGGAGTTAGTAGCGCTTAAGGAGTTTATCTAGAAGAACTTATGTAAAGGGTATATTAGACCGTTACAGTTATTAGTAGAATATCTAGTACTATTCATCCTAAAGAAAAATGGAAAACTTAGGATGTATATAGACTACAGATAGTTAAACAGCATCACTAAAAAGGATAGGTATTCTTTACCCTTAATTAGCAAAATCCAAGACAGAATAGGCAACGCAAAGATTTTTATAAAGATAGATCTAAGATAGGCATACCATCAGATTAGGATTAAGGAAGGTAATAAATAGAAGGCAGCCTTTAGGTTAAAGGAAGGACTATATAAACCATTAGTTATACAATTTAGGCTTATAAACGCACCAGCAACGTTCTAAAAGCAAATTAATAGTGTGTTAGGAGAACACCTAGATAAGTTTATTATAGCATACCTTAACAATATTATCATCTACTTAAAAAATAAGGAAGAACATAAAGAATATATTAAGTGGGTTTTAAAAAGACTATAGGAAGAACAGATGCTAGTAGCAATTAAGAAATGCGAGTTCTTTACAAGAAAAACCAATTTTATAGGATTTATTATTAAACTAGGAAAGATTAGTATGGACCTAAAGAAAGTTAAAGCTATAGTAAGTTAGCATAAACTAAAGAATATTACGCAGTTAAGGTTATTTCTAGGGTTTTGCAACTACTATAGGAGGTTTATAGTATAATAGTTAAAAAGTATTAAGCCATTTATAAGACTAATAAAGAAGGAGGAACTATAGGTTTAGGGTAGTAAATAAAAGGAGCTGTTCCAGGAACTTAAAAAGTTATTTACTTAAAAACTAATCCTTAAGATCTATTAACCAAAGTTAAAAACGGTTATTAAAACAAATATATTAGACTTTACACTAGGAGTATACTTACTATAGAAGCACCAGGACGTATAGCACCCAGTAGTATACTATAGTTGGAAAATAACACCACTAGAGTTAAACTATAACATCTACAACAAGGAGTTGTTAGGTATAGTTACAGTACTTAAGAAATAGAGAGCATTCTTATAAGGCACAGAAAAACTATTTATGGTTAAAACAGACTATAAGAACCTTATAGGATTCCTAATAATAAAGGAACTCAACCAAAGATAGGTTAGATAGGCGGAAATGCTTACAGAATACTATTTTAAAATTTAGTATACTAAGGGTATAGACAATATACAAGCAGATGCTCTAAGCAGAAAGGCTAAACTATAAAGTAATAAAAAGCTATTAGGAGCTTTATTATAAAAGAATTAAGACAGATTAATTAGGTATAATTATCTAAAGATTATAGCAACCAAAGAAAGTCAAATCCATAAATTACTAGAGAGTGATTGGATATAGAAGATTTAAGAAGTATAAATAGAGGATCCAGACTTAAAGCAATATAAAAATAGAGAAGTAATATATGTGCCTAAGTCTATTACAGAAGAATTTATTAAGGAATTTTATAAGGGAATAACACAAGGACATAATGGAGCTATAGGCTTAGTGTTAAGACTTTAAGAAGAGTATATTATTTAAGGAATCTGGGGACTAGCAAGACAAGTTATAAAGAAGTGTTTAGATTGCTAAAGGAACAAACTAATAAGGTATAAGCTGTATAGAGAGCTATAACCTATTAAAATACCAGGAAAACCGTAGGAGGTTATATTGTAGGACTTTATTATTAAGTTACTAAAGTTAAGAGATCCTATTATAGGACAAGATTATAATATAATCTTAGTAATAGTGGATAAGCTAACAAAGTAGGGATACTTTATAGCATACACTAAAGAGATATTAGCAGAAGATGTCGCTAGAATTTATATAAAGGAAGTATTTATAAGATATAGAGCACTAGATAAGATTATATTAGATAGAGATTTAAGATTTATAGCAGCATTTTAGGAAGTATTTCTGGCAGAATAAGGGGTTTACACAGTAATATCTATAGCGTATTATCCGCAGACGGACAAATAAATGGAAAGACTAAACTAAACACTAGAATAGTATCTAAGGCATTATATTAATCACACATAAAATAATTAGGTATTATTATTACCAGTTATATAGTTTACATACAATACAACACTATAAGAAGGAATAGGGATATTACTATTTAAGGCGAATTATGGATACGAACTAAGAACATCGTTATTACCATATTAAGCAAAAAAGACAAGTAGCACAGCTAAATAAAGAATGGAGATATTAATAAATCTTTATAAAGACCTTAAGGAAACAGCTAAACTAGTATAAGAATAAATAAAAAGGTACTATAATATTAAGAGATCTAAGGGACCAGATCTTAAGGAGGGAGATAAAGTGTAGCTACTATATAAAAATTTTAAAAGTTAATAACTAAGCAAGAAGTTGGACTATATCAGACTAGGACCTTTTAAAATTAAGTAAAGAATTTTATTAGTTATATATAAGTTAAACCTACCAGCTAAAATAAAGATCTACCCTATATAATATATTATAATACTAGAGCCAGTATATAGGAATATTAAGTTACTAGTCTATAAGGCAGATATGTATAGAGGATAAGAGGAAGACAAATAGTAAGTTTTAAGGATTATTAGTTACAAGGATATAGATAACAAAATATAGTATAAAGTAAAGTTGTTAGATAATCTGTATTCTCTAAAGGCGTGGGTCACGTGCACGAGTCACGTGCACGAAGACACGTTACTGAAGACACGTCAGATCAAGGTCAAAAAGAACGATCAAGTCAAGATCAATCAATCAACCCATTGCATCAATGAACTCATCTATTTGAACTTCGTGACAGTTATGAGCCCGGTCCGCCGACTCAAGAAGCTATTCAGCTATTACTTAATCGTTTAAAGAAATTCTACCTTATTGTTAAGACGCAGACTCTGACAGAAATCTACCTTAAGTGTCACAGGATGATTCTGACACGAACCTTCTACGAAATTCCACGAGATTCTATAAAATTCCACATCAATCGTTACAGGACAACCCTGATGATAAGGACGACCCTAACAACCAGACTTGCTAACAAGCAAGCCGGCTTGCTTGGCTTGCTTGGCTTGGAAGGTTTAAGCAAGCTAAGCAAGCAAGCCGAGGGGTTTAAAATAAGCAAGCAAGCAAGCCGGAGGGGGGGTGCTTGCTTGTTAAGCTTGGTTGCTTGATAGGTAATATATTATATAGATTTTAGGTAAATGTCCAGTTTAAGGGCTACCCAGCCAGACTACACGTAATGGTTTAACCTTTTTAGGCTGGGGCTAAACCCTTTTGAATTATTTTTCCGATCTAAACAAACTTCATTCGTCTAGCTCCTATACCTCCCATTCTACACCAAAAAGGCTCTATTATATCCCTCTACTATTCTATTACGAATTTATTAAAACACCCGGCCATATTCTACCCATAATGTCTTAGGACCTTACCGAAGAGAACCTGCGCAATAAGGAAGAAGAAATACCAACAATTACCCTTAGCGAAGTCGCTAACGCGTTAGACGAAGATTTGAGCGAGGATTCGGCCAATAATAATAGCAATTATAGCGGTATTAACTGGGACCGACTCAAAGCCTTCTAAATGCCATATTTAGAGCTTAAGAGGACACCAAGCTTTATTTGGAAACACGGCTATTGTCTTTAGAATTAACGAACCAAGCAAATCTATTTTGAATGTATCTACTGCCATAAGCATTCTATTTCGGCCGGACGATTTGATATTACCGATACGACAACGGCTGCTAAGCGACACCTTGAAAAGAATAAAGCAGGCCATGGATATAATAAGTATGGTAAGATTGATTTTAAAGCAAAGAGGCAGAAGATGACAATTGTAAAGCGTCTATAGGGTACCTATAGGATATCACAAGCAGTTGCGAATGAGCTTATAGGTAGCTTCAGTTCCGAACGCTTTTTGCAAGCAATAATCAATTAGATTACTGTCAACAATCATCCTCTACAAGAGATTAAAACACCATACTTTCGCGCTATAATTGCTGCTGCTAATCCTAATGCGGAACAAGTTATCTGGGCAAATTACCAGACTATGCGAGATTATATATTAGACAACTATAAACTCTATCAGCCTTCTGTTTACAACGAACTCGCAAATACTGCCTTGCTGATTTACGTCTTATTTAATGGCTGGACGTTAAAGAACAATAAGCACTCGATTGTTGGCGTATATGTTCACTATCTAAATAGGGAAGGCCGCGTCGTTAACTACCTGCTTGCTTTACCAGAGCACCTTGGCCGCTCCTTTAGAGCCAACTACGTGGAAATTGTTAAGGCCGTTCTACAGCAGTATAACATTACTAAAGATAATCTTGGCTACTTTATTACTAATAATAAGAGTAAAAATAACACGTGTTTAGATTATCTAACTACCCTCTACAAATTTGTTAAAATAGAGAGGCGAATTTAGTGCGTGGCTTATATCCTTAACCTCGTCGCCCAGTCTATTATGTTTGGAATAGATAAAGAAGCCTATAAGAATAAGAACGCGAATATACCAGTAAGTTCTATAATAAATTACTGCTTGCTACTATTATGACTCTAATATTATATAGGAAGAAGAAGAGTTCCTTAACGAATGGCAAAAATGCGGTCTCCTTGGTATCCTATTTGAAATCCTCTTTGCTATCAAAACACCACAACTTTATTAGCTATTTAAGTCTTATCAGATAGCCAATAACAAGGTGCTGCTATAGCCAGGCTTTCAAGTCCTAGCCGTAATCAAGCCGGTAAAGACTTGCTGGAATAGCTATCTTAAGGCCTTTAAGCAGGCAGCCACACTACGTAGTGTGATTGACTTAATTACATACTATCTTATTAATAAATACAAGACCGAATCTGCCTCTGCAAAGTTAAAGAAGAAGAAGGTTGCTAAAGAACCTCGCTATGTTACTAAAGACGGCTTAAGCGACTATAATTGGAGCGTTATTAACAACTATATTACGATCTTAGAGCCTCTTGCTTAGGCCACTAAGATGCTAGAAGCTAGAGGCAAATCGGGACTGCACGGCGCCGTATAGGAGGTAATCCCTACGTTTAATTGGCTTATGAAGCTATTCAAGGAAAAACTCGATCGGGTTTAAGAGGCGATGATAATAGATTATCCAGATTAAGAAGCTCTAGAGGATTACTACAAGTCGGCTCTAAATTATGGCTAGCTGAAGCTTTCAAAATACTATAATAAGCTTAACGATATACCAGTCTACTATGCAGCCACTATCCTTCACCCGTAATACAAGCGATTCTGCTAGAACGCCTGGGCAGAACAGCTAGATTGGTTGGTAAAATGTAACGCGTCTTTCCAGAAGCTCTGGCTCTCATATAAAATAAAGCCACTACCGTCCTCTACACTAGCGGTAGTGTTAAAACGGGTTTCTATTCTACAAGGCAGGAATGATTATATATACGCGTTCACAAGCTCGTCTAACAAGCAGCCAGACAATAACGAATATTAACACTGGAAGGCAATTAAGCCGCTGCTAGAAGATCACCCTCTCGCCGAGGACCCAATACTATATTGGTGGTAAAAACGAACTACGCGGCCAAGGCTTGTAAAGCTTGCTCTAGATATCCTTACTATACCAGCTACAAGCGACGACTGCGAACGGGCGTTTAGTGAGGCAGGCGATCTGCTTAAGCCGCGTCGATCACGGCTTAAGCCTAATATATTGGCTGCGCTGTCGTGTACAAAGAGCTTTAAGAAAATGGGCTTCTAAAAGGTCGCCAAGATAACAGGTAAGTTGGCTATTTCATCTATAAGGGCTTGCTGACTTATAGCTGTAAATAGCACCCTCTACCTCCTCCTCTACCTCCTTCTCTGTAGCCTCCTCCTCTGTAGCCTCTTCGCCTCGTCCTCGTTAATTAACACCGTGCTAAGACTGGTGATAGAATCTTCCTTATAGCACACGCGCTGTCATACTGGTTTCCAATTGGCTTTGGTGGCGGCCAGGAGCTTAGTGGATAAGGAAGACGCTTATAGAGCGATCCTATACTATAACACCAATAAATGGATCACCAGTCTTGGCAAGCACCCAAGCTTTACAAGCTTAGCAAGCCGGCTTGCCTAGATAAGCAAGCAAGCAAGCAGGAGGTTCTAAAATAGGCAAGCAAGCAAGCCGAGGGGTCAATGCTTGCTTAGCTTGCTTATTAGCAAGTCTACTAACAACAAGAACGATCCTAACGAAAAAATACCATCACAATTCCTCCTTTGCCTATCAGTAAAATGACTCCACTAATATTAAGTTTGTTGACCACAATCATTCTCAATAAACTAGAAGACTGGGAGTAATAGATCTAGCAACTATAACCCCTTATAGACAAACGAATTTGGGCCTATATTAACCTAAATAATGCAGCACCTTAATAAGCTCTATTATAAGAACTAGCCTATTTAGAAGTTACTGATTTTAATAAGAATGCAACCTTATATGTATAGCTCTCAACGAATTAACAGAAAGCGTATAAGAACAGCAGACAATACTACAACTAGAATATAAAGTACTTTTTGAAACAGGAAGAGTATCTGCAATAGATACGCACCTAGATCACGTCTATAGTATTAATTTAGAAGAAGCTACTGCTTGACTCTTCCCTTATAGTTAAAGAATGGCTAATTCGTTTAAAAGAAGACACTAAGCCCTTAAAGAACTTTATAATGAGGAAGGTATAGCTACAGTATATAGAGTTACTTAAGGGGCTTAAGTAGATAAAGGTCACCTAGTGGCTTAACTAATGGGAGCATGCGATAAAGATAGCAGAGAAGTATAATCTTTTATAGATAACTAATAGGATCTGGCTAATGGACCTTGCAAATGTAATACAACCTATAAGCGAAACCTATTTTGTTCTGTATATAAAGCAGGCAAATGATACCAAAAAGGCTCTCTTATTAGAATACTGTAAAGTAGTAATGGAGCTATGAGAAGCATTCCAAAACCTTTTTAAAGCCGTACCTATAACGGCGAGAGGGAGTGCATTCAATGTAGACTTTATAGGAGAGCCTAAAGAGGGTATCTCTATTACTACTAAAGTCCAAAAAGGAAAAGGGAATAGCTTATCTCGTAGCTGAAAAAGGGCAGGTATAAATTTAACTAAAGAGACGTTTTCTAAAAGGTTAAAGAACCTTAAATGCCTAGCATACAATATAAGGGGATATACCCTTCCTAACTATTGGTATCTATTTAAAAACAAAAGGCCTAAGGGATTTAAAGCCGTAGGTACATATATAAAAAGGGTGCTTATAAAGGTAGAGCAAGATAAGGATCTAGCTGCCTAAGTAGAACGACTTAAGCTTAAGGAATTAAAGGTTAATAAAGCTTAATAACAACAGGAGACAGTTAAGATTAAGGGAGAAGCCAATACAATATTCCTAAAATTGTATTATACCAGTCAACTCTATCTATTAAAGCTATTAACCATTCTTAACTTAGGAACCACTCTCTATATCTTTAATAACCTCTCTTGTTTTTATAATTTTAGGAAAGCTCTAAGATACAAATATGTTATCACCAGTAGCTCAGAAGTGCCTATACTAGGTTACAGTAATGTCACTATCTAGGTCACAAAACCAGACAAAAGCAAGGGAATCCTATATCTTAAGGACGTTGCCTTTTATACGGACTTTAATACGAATCTAGTGTTGTTCTGTTTACTTTAAAAACGAGGATTCTACTAGGACAATAAAGGAGACAATAATCTACTAGTTTAGAAGGACGACACAATCCTATATTAAATGGAAGAACGTTACGGATAATAGACTATCAAATACGTCCGACCAGGAAGTCTATCAGCATTTAATACAAGCCAACTGCTACGCCGCCAACGGAAGCGCAGAGTATTGTTAAGAGATACTTGTCTAAATTTAAAAGGTAATGCGTATCTATAGTATCTACGTCTAGGTTATCTAGGACCTATAAGCCTTTATTATCTAGGTTTTAACGCCCTAGGAGTTAAGCTTTAAGGCCCTAAGACAACGGAATATTAACACTATAGTCTCGCCAAAATTAAGTATTAGGTCTTAAGAAGGTTCTTAAAACAGAAAATTAATAAACCCTATCTTGACCTCTATATTGACTAGACTAACCTCAAGGAAGCGCATGCTGGATTTATATAAGTTATACTTATCCACAACACCTTCTTAGGAAGATCCTTCCCATATTTTATAACAACGCATAGTAAGGAGAAGGAGACACTATAAATACTTAAAGATTTTATCCAATGGATTCATCTAAGGTATAACCTTAAAGTTAACACTATTAGATTAGACAACGAGCTAGGGAGAAGGAGAACCCTTAAATGGCTATAAATGCAAGGGATTATATTTAAGCCTTCGGCGCCATATACTTAAGCTTAAAACAGTACCGCCGAACGCTTAGGGGGTATAATTATTAAGAGAGCACAAGTAATAAGAATTGCTGCCAATTTACTACACAACCTATAGAACAAGATAGTTAACTGTGTAGTCTACCTTCGAGATTAAACGCCACGGGAAAGCAATAATTGGAAATTGCTATACAAGAGGTTCTATACCTTCCTAGCCAATAGGTTAAGAAAGCTGTAACTAGCGCACCTAAAAGCCTACGGCTGTAGGGTATACGCGATGACGTTAAATGCCTAGCTAAAGAAGAAAAGGCTGAGCAAGCTAGATCTACAAGCCCATATCGGCTACCTTATTAGCTATAACTCTACCAATATCTACAGGATCTAGATCCTACACAAAGGTATTATTATCTCTACTAGGGACGTTATCTTTAATAAAAAGACGTTCTTTAACAGCAAGCGAACGGACATCTTAAAGGACCTATACGCTGAATTAGACACGCTAATTAAGAAGATTTAACTCCCTAATACCCTAACTAAGAATAAGGTCCTTCTGGAAGACGATAAAGAAATATTTAAACCGTTAATTTAAGAGGAAGACGATAATGACATTAATGAGCCAGTTTAAACTTTTAATAAGTTAGCAGATCTTGAGCTTACAAGAGCTCTTAAAGATGCGTACTATACACCACCTCTAACAGAAGAAGATAAAGAATCTCTATATGCCTTTCATGTCAAGTATCCTATAAAGTTAGGTGTATAAGGTACTAATTAAGATGTCGCTTATTAAGCAGGAGATGTATTTAACACTTAGGGGGTGTCCAATAACTTAATTAAAGACTTATTTAAGGAAGCCTGCGATAATAGGTTTAAAGACTTTATTACCAAAAGGATTACGTTAGCCTATTAAGGCGCCTTCTTAGCAGAAAGGAAGTTTAACCTTAACAGTTAACTTAACAATAGCAAGCTAAAATTAGGCAGAACACGTAATGTTAGATTATATAGAAAGAACTTACCTCCGCTACCTTAGTTAATCCGCGACCTTAATACGCATCCTCTTTAAGATTAGTTCTAAGAAGCTTAACGAGCCTACCTCCAATCCTATTATTAAATAAGGTTGTTTTAAGAAACAGACAAGAAGTATATAAAGGGATAGTAGGTCCTTAGCTTAATATAGGTGTTTATCTATAAGACGGACAAGCATGGATTTCTCCAGAAATGCAAGGCACGCTTAGTAGTATACGGAAATTAATAGGCCCCAGGAGACCTACCTATAAGAGCTACTATATTAGCTAGTACAACCTTCCAAACCCTTATAGCAATTACCGCAAAATTTGACCTGGAGACGATATAGATAGATGCAGTTAATATATTTATCCATTGTGATCTTAACAAGGTTGTTTATATAAAGCTACCACTAGGGTTCAATAAAGGAAAGAAAGACAAAGTACTGCGCTTAAGAAAAGCCTTATACGGACTACAACAATTACTACTATTATAGCAGAAGAATCTCACGAGCTTGTTAAATAAATTGGGCTTTAAAGAGGTACCTTAGAAGCCGTATATTATACTAAAAGGTAGAATAGTTATCTTCTTCTACGTCAACGATATTGTCTTCTGCTACCAAAAGACAGATGAGAAGAAAGCTTAAGAAGCAATTAAGGAGCTATGCAAGAAATACCAGATAAGTATCCTTAGTAAGCTAAAATAGTTCCTAGGAATCCATGTGCTATACAATTATAGCCAGAGGCTCCTATAGCTATCCCAGAAAGCCTATATTAAGAAGATAGCTAACCAGTATAAGATAGATCTTAAAGGGCGTCTTCCAGACACTCCTATAGCAGAATCGGAACTCCTCCCTACTAATTACCAATCGATCCGTCTAACGCTTCCGTCCCCTAATACAGACCTACTAGTCCGTCCTATATCCCTACTAAGAGAAGCAGCTTCTACAATGCTATATCAGAGAAAAATAGGTTTAATACTTTATATAGCCACTATAACGCGTCCAGATATTACTTTTGCAGTATTATAGCTGGCAAGGTTTAATTAGAACCCAAGCTAAGAGCACTATTAAGCGGTAGACAGAGTAATCCAGTACCTATATAGCACAAGGAGCAGAGCAATCTACTATAGAGGAGACAAGGAAGGAACGAACGGTAGAAGAAGAGATAAAGGAATACGCAACAAAGGATAAGACAATGGAAGAGACGGTAGAGGTAAAGCGCAATTATTTATCTGTGCCAGTAATGTATTATTCGCGGACAACTCCATTGACAGAAAGAGCTTATAAGGATATATTATAAAGCTATTTAGGGGGCCGATCGCCTAGAGAGTAAATAAGTAGGGTACAGTAATAACGTCAAGCATAGAAGCTAAGTTGTTAGCCCTATCACAGACAGCAAAGGAAGCTATCTTTATTAGTAGGCTGTTTAAAGCAATAACGTTACGCCTAAACGAGCCCTTAATTATTAAATGCGATAACACGCAGACGCTCTAACTAATTATAGAAGATATGGCAAAGCTAATTACGAAGCTCCAACACGTTAACATCTATTAACACTGGCTATGTTAGGAATATGTAATAAGACAAGTATAATTTTAATAGACAGTAACAAAGGAGATGATTGCTAATAGACTTATAAAGGCCCTACCTAAGCAGAGGTTTTAAAGCTTCGTTAATATAATTAGGATAGTGGATATTAAGGAGCAGCTGGATAAGGAGAAGCAACTAGAGGACCTAAGGGACAGTATTAGAGCAAGACAAAAGGATTCAGATAAGATTACGGTTTAATTAACTCATTAACGGACACGAGAAGGTGGCTAGCTTTGACCTCAAAGAGCTTAAAGCTAAGGGGGTGTGTTAGATAATCTGTATTCTCTAAAGGCGTGGGTCACGTGCACGAGTTACGTGCACAAAGACATGTCACTGAAGACACGTCAGATCAAGGTCAAAAAGAACGATCAAGTTAAGATCAATCAATCAACCCATTGCATTAATGAACTCATCTATTTGAACTTCGTGACAAAAGTAGATAGGCTATAGTAAGACTACCTAGAAACCACTAAGCAACTTAAAAAATGCTATGGGAAAGGTAAAGGAGTATTAGAAAAAAGCAGGTTAGGAAGTATTAAAAAAGGATCACTAAAGAATAAGTCACCTAAGGGGGACCTAAGAGGAGCAATTGCTAAGCTACTTAGAGTTGTTTCCCTTGCAAGAGGAGAGTTAGTCCTTTTATTACCTAACTTGTTAAGACCCTATTAAGCCAGTTTCCACTTCTTAAAACGGACCTTCTTATGTACTTTCTTAAGATAAAGAAGATAGGTAGAGGCCGATAGACGGGCTTTAAGGGCACGCTATTAAGTAGCTATAGCCTCCTGCTTTGCTTCCTATAAACAATAAAGTTTATCCAAGGCGCTTAAGAGCTTACTATTAAGTTTTGTAGCGGTAGATTAAACACAAAACCCTATAATAAGTTACTTAGGGAACTTAAAGACTATTAAAAGTTATAGGACGCTTATATTTAGCGTTAGAAACTAAATAAATGTCGCACAGCAATTAAACGTTTAATTTAATACACTCCAAGCAGGAAGAGGGTTGCTAGGACAAGGGACTCGCCAGTATAACGTATACTAACCCCTCTTTCGCATAACGAGAACATGGAGATAGTATAACTTTACTAAGCAATAGTATAGCAGCTATAGTACGGGCACGTTATTAGAATAAAGAAGAAGAAGATGCTTTAGGCATAATAAGTAAGGATGTTAACCAGATTAATTAGACAGATATTACACCTCTAGTAGACAACTTAGAGATATTAGGAATCTTTAAGGACAAAGATAAAGAGGAGGGAGATAATGTTATGGATACTTTAAGTATAATGTTACAACTACTTAGAGAAGAGTTAGCGGAAGCTAGTTGGTTAATATAGGTATGGTCTAGAATGGAGCCAGTAGAGCTATGTGATGAGGAATAGTAACCAAGGTTACGTAACGTGCTTTATAAGGTCTATAAGGTCTATAAGGTCTATCACGTACCTTATATACCTTATGTACCTTATATATAAGAGAGGGTTTCTTAGAAGTACGGTTATGTATTTAAAGGACCTCAGTCCCTACTGTAGATAGTTCTCTCCTTGTAGTAAATCTTAGAATATAATTAGAGTTAATCTGTTGGGCAACCACTCCACCAGTTATTATTACGTTGTTGACTTATTCCTACTTATATACCCAGCCTAATAATAGGACCCCCCATAGTTCCTGCTATAAGGTTCTGTTACATATAGCCTACCCTAAAAAAAACAAGACCTATAGAATTATTAGCGACCGCTACTACTAGCCTAGAATGGTTATAGATATTAACCGCTATGTACAAAACTGTAATAACTGCCGTAGGTCTATAATTCCACAAGATAAGACCCTAGGGCTATTAAAGCCACTTTTAATACTAGAACGCCCCTAGCAGCATATCTCTATAGACTTCTATAAGTTACCTACAGACCGCAACAGATATAATATAGTTATAATCCTAATTAACTACTTTAGTAAGCGCCCGTTCTTAATCCCCTGTTATAAAAATATTAATACTAAAGAGGCGGCCTAACTATATATCTACTATATCTACCAAATTTATAGACTACTAGATACTATCATATCTGACTATAAGCCGCAGTTTATATTGGCCTTTTAGAACGAGTTTACCCAGATCCTAGGTATTAGGCTAAAGCTCTCTATAGCATACTACTCCTAGACAGATAGTTAGACGGAGATTATAAATTAATACTTAGACTAGAGACTCCGGCCCTTTATTAACTACTTTTAGGACAACTAGAGCAGACTACTACCTATAATAGACTACGCCCAGGTAACCCTACCCTATAACTTTACGGGGTTTGCACCTATTTAGCTAAAAATAGGATACTTACCCTATATAAGCTTTAACTGAAAGAGACTGGAAGGACTATAGACTGTACGCAAAAAACTATCTTATAAGAAAGCATAGCAGTATGCTAGACGCTTAGAAGAAGTATAGATAGTAGCCCGCAAGAACCTAAAGAAGGCTTAGAAATTAATAGAATAGTAGGCAAATAAGTATAGGCGCAAGCCTAACTTTACTATAAGCGACAAGGTCTAGGTTACAATAAAAAACTAGAAGATAGAATAGCCTAGCTATAAGCTAGACTATAAGATAGCAGGACTATATAAGATCCTTAATAAAGAAGGTAATTTATATAAGGTTAAACTCCTAAACTTAATTAAAGTCCACCCTGTTTTTTTACCAGATAAGCTATAAAAAGCTATAAATAACCTACTACCTGGATAAAAGAATAAGCCTCCACTGCTAATTTAAGTTAATAGCGACGACGAATGGGAAGTTAATAAAATACTAGCCTATAAACTAGTATGAGGAACGCTAAAATACCATATCTAATAGAAAGGTTATAATCTAGACCCAACCTAGTACCCCGCCTGGAACTTTATAGGTTGCCCCTAGAAGCTTAAAGAATTCTATAACTAATACCCTAATAAGCTAGGACCCCCAAAGTATCTAGATAAGTAGACGGAGTGCTAGTATAGCGAAGATAATAAGCTACCTATTAAGCATACAGATAAGAACACCCTATGGATATAATACGGACATATAAAGCCTAAGGGCAGGCTTTTTCGGAGGGGGGGGGTAATATTATGGCGCTAGTGGAAAATGGTAGATTATGGTAGACGTTATAGTAGACGCCAAGTTATGTAAGTTTACGTAACTAGAGGACCGCATAAAACTTCGCACAGCGCTGCTATTCTTCTCCCTTCCTTTCTCTAGCTTTGGATCCTCGTTTATAGACTACCAATTATACAGGCTTGCGCGTCCCTCATGCCGTGCTCGTGCCTCAATTGACTGAGTCGCTAATAATTGGTTTACGTTCTTCTATGCCGTTTATAAACAATATTAAGTTAAGCATTCAAAATTCATCAGCAACTTTGACGAGAAGGGGGTGATACTAGGCCTTACAGCAGTGGCCTAGGTAATTATATTAGGCAAGACGTGTAGGGAGAGGTTAAAAAATCGGATAGTTATATAGCTAGGCTCTCATAAGTCAGTATCTATTATTAAGACGATTTGCGCCAACGGCTCTCTACTACCTGCCTTCCTAATTTAGAAGCCGTAAACCTACCTGGAAGGATGGTATCAAATTAGTAAACAAAATAAGGGCCTTCGCGGATATACATATGCTACCTCCTCTAGTAGGTGGACGGACAACTCCTTAGGTCTATATTACATTAAATATTATAATAAATATATAAGATACCTTGTGGAAGATTCCAATGGTAAAATATAATAATATCGCCTGCTTTTAATGGATAATTATTTAAGCCACCTTACCTAGTAATTTGTTGAGTATGCGCTTGCGTATAAGATTATCCTAGTAGCCCTACTACCTTATTTAACTTATAAGCTTTAACCACTAGATATAGGTTGTTTTAGGCCACTTTCTTACTACTACGGGAAATAAGTAGATGACTTCTGTTAATATGGCCACTCAGGCATTAATAAGGAATATTTTTTAAAGCTCTACCCAAAGGCGCGTATATAGGCATTCACCTATAATATAATCTGCAACGCCTGGAAAGCTATAGGCCTTCTACCTTATAATCCTACTGCTGTCTTAAAGACTCTTACCTATATGGAGCCTTCTAAAAGCTAGGATATAGAGGAATTAAATACGCCTACTACTTTATGCACTCTAAAGACGCTAAGAACTATAAGGGAAATTAAATCTCTATACAATTAAATTAACGAATTAACGACCGCGCGACTTAACGGCCTGCTTAAGACTCCAACTTAACAACGTCTTAAAAAGCTATTTAAAGCTTTAATAGGCTTTGCGACCGACTTACATATCCAAAGGGAAGAAAATAAGAAATATTAAAGCTTTCGCATTAACAAGAAGTTAAGCAGGCAACTCCTTAGTAAGGGTAGAGTCCTTAGTTAGGAAGATATTAATTAATTAAAATTTAAAGATCTACAGAAGCAGGAGGCCTCCGTATAAAAGTTAACTTAAAGGGAGTATAAGGAAGGAACGACTCTACTAGAGCTTAATATCGCTACGTTAAGCAGAGCCGTTCTAAACCCTGGTAAATATAATCAGGATTAGGCCCACCTCTCTTATATATTTAGGTGTAATCCGCAGCCTATAAATAAGTGGATTAATGGGTCGTTAATCTGGAAAGGGATGTTATAGGAATATGGTAGTCGCCTGTGCGATTGGTTGGCGCGTGGGTCTATATCACCACTAAAACGTAAATAAATTATTTCAAGCAATATTACGATCGAAATAGTGGTATAAAAGCTTTAATTTGGCCTATTTGGAATATATAAAAGCTCGTTGTTGATTTTATTATAAATTGATCAAATATCACCTGTATGTGGCTCGCTTCGTGGGGTGGCTCGCTTCCTGGTCAGCTACTGTTGGAATATATAGACAGAAGTTACGTGGTTATGTGTCGTTGTTCGTGTCTCTGATTAGTCATCCTTATGATGACTCATTAGCCCCCTACTTAGGCACCGCGATCCTTATGATCCTCTGCTTTCTATACCTATTAGACAAGAATCAAACCATCAGTTAATAGGCCAATTAAGTGCACTTAGGTGTTACCGACATTGATTAATGGTCAACCTTACCGGTTGGCTATAGAGCAAAAAGGTTCACTGCCGCCCCAGCAGCTTCGTTTGATCGCAAGCAGCATTCCGTACCTAGCAGCAAAACCAGCACCTAGCAGCTCCAGCAGCACCCAACCCTAGCAGCTTAGAATATACGACAAATACGCAACGCACAAGACATTCTACAGCACGCAAATTAACCCCTAGTACGACCTCTTTACTGAGTGCCAGTACCCCCAGCTTTGACAGCATCCAACGTCTAACAGCCCTTGGGCAGTACCCCAGCAGCAGCTACCCCAGCAGTACTACGGTAGCGCTCTAGCCGTACACAGCACACCAGCTTTGACAGCACCCAACATCCAATTACCCAATAGCTTTATGCAGTACCCCAGCGTAGCAACGCACCTTAGCAGCAAACCACTCTCCAGTACGCGTCTTAGCATACAAACCAATACCCAACAGCCTCGTGCAGTAATCTAGCGTCACAGCAACCTAGCAGCGTTAGCAGCACCCAGTACCCAAATACCTAGCAGCTCTAGCAGCAACCCAGTAACCTAGCAGCATTAGCAGCATCTAAATACCCAGCTTCCTACCGGGCAAGCAATTAGCTCCAGAAGAGCACCCTATTTAAGCTTAACACCCTACCACGTCGAAATCACGTCAATAGCGCGCCTATAACGCCAGCGCGCTCCCTATCCTCTTCCCTCTCGAATCTGCCGGCGCCTGCGGCAGCTACAATCCCTCAATAGTGGCGTAAAGAAAGAGTTGCTAGTGTTGGAATATATGGACAAAGGTTACGTGGTCACGTGTCTCCTACAACGCCAACGTGCTCCCCTCTGCCCTCTCGAATCGGCCGGCGCCTTGCGGCAGCTACGAACCCTCAATACTGGCACCGTACTGCCATATACTATCGACAAACTGATAGCGCCGCTATGCCTGCTATTATGATACTGATCGCGCCGTTACGCCTGCGATCCACCGACTAAACGATAGCGCCGATATGCCTGCTATCACGTACTACTACGACAACGATTGCGCCGTTATACCTGCGATCTAACGACCAGCTGATAGACCGAGCT
>Ga0307507_10003038_pt1 | contig 33563 bp, 7 predicted proteins | sample 7_EM_MG_FD_207223 | JGI IMG/M metagenome (GOLD analysis project Ga0307507, IMG submission 207223) | Populus trichocarpa ectomycorrhiza microbial communities from riparian zone in the Pacific Northwest, United States - 7_EM | ecosystem: Host-associated > Plants > Roots > Unclassified | place...
ATAGCTAAAGCTGCTTTTAAGAACGCGTTTTTATGGTTTAAGAGGTAAGTGGGGAGAAGGTGCTTAACTAGTTCTTTATCTATTTCCTCTACTGGCCCTTCTTCCTTTTTATTAATAATCTAGTTAATTTTGTATAAGCTAGTTATAAAGACTTCGTTGTCCTTCTAATATATATTAAAGTAAAAACCTATAGCACTAATTGTAACCGACTACCGCTACTATGTCAAAGGTTATCTTATGACTCACTACCGTGCCCTTTTGTCATTGCATGTCTTACTACTCATTTCTATTACCTATTCATTACCTATTACCGACTAAGTGGCAATGTAGACCTAGTGGCCAATTAGGTAACAGTTATAAATCAACCTTTGCCACCTATTTCGTGTATATAGTATACCTGATTTCCATAGATTTACAATTAAGTTATTCACTTAATTCTCCCACACTGTAAAGCTTACAGTTATAAGCCTGGATTGCACCACCTGCTAACCAATCAAATACTACCTCGTTTAAGAAGTCACTACTTCTACTACCTGTAACGGGACTGGCCTAGTTACAGTGGAAATGTCTCGGTAAAACACTCGACAGATAGAACTTGAAGCTTTAACCAAATTCTGCCGAATTCTGCCAGCTTAATCAACTTCTGCCAAGTTCTACCAGATCAATCGAATACTACCGAAGTCCGTCCGCGTGCGTATATGCGTACGCATCAACCAAGACCCCTAAACTGTTTAATTGTAAGATTCTCTCGTTATTCCTTTCTCTTCTTTATGCAACGTCTTGTTCCTAGTAAGAGCTATATACCCTCAGATCTAGATAGAATTTATATTGTTCCTTCAAATCTTTCCCAAAGCCTCTTCGTGCCCTTATATTACGTTGCGTTAAAAACAACTACTATTAAAATGGCAAACGACCTTGAATCCCACGCGTTAACTATGAGCATTATAACCCTAGTTAGGGAACAGTTAACTGCAATACAAGAAGCCTTTACAGATGCTTTAGCTTAGTAGTGGGCTGCACTGGAAGCCTAGCATTAGTGATTAATAGAAACACTCCGCAAAGAACTCCGCAACGTTAATATACTTATAATGGAGACCCTAACAGTAACACCTATAAACAAAATTAAGATAACCATATATAAACCTAGCCCATTAAATGCAAACCCTAAATTAGTAATAGTAGCCTAACCTATACCTATAACAAACCTAGTACCTACTATAAAATTAGAAAAGCTTCCTAACCCTCCAATATTTAATGGAAATTAAAATAACCTATGTCCCTTTATAACTAAGCTCCGCCTTAAACTTTTAATGAACTATAACCGATACCCTACTAAAGCTAGCAAGATTAGCTATGGGATGTCTTAATTAAGCAAAGACGCTGCACAAACTATGGACCTATTCTTCTATAATGGCACCTTTGTTAATTTCAAAATCTTTATCTCTTTATTAGAACGAACATATAATAACACCAGCCGTAAATATACCGCTATTACTAAACTTAAAACCCTATGATAATGGAATCGAGACTTTACTAGCTTCTTTTTGGAATTTTTAGGCCTTATTGGCGAACTGGATTGGAATAAAGCCGCTAAAGTTGCTGCCCTTTAACGAGCTATTTTAGATGAAATTAGAGCATAGTTAGTAGGCAGGGAACTGCCAAAGGACCTACCCAAATTTGCTATAATATGTTAACGAATTAATAAGGACCTTTAATATAATAAATAAACTCGTTCTCTAAAGCTAACTACGCCTCGCGTTTAAGACTCTACGAAACCGATATATACTCTAAAGCGCGACCCTTCTCTAAAACCTATGTATGACCCTATGGACCTCAACGCCACGCGATCCTACGCACCCTTAGAAACCGACGAACGAAGGACTCGAGCTATAAATGGAGAATGCTTCGGATATAGCAGAAAGGATATATCTAAAGAAATTGCCAAATTTACCCTTTTGAAAAAGTCCGCCATAGTTCATCCTAGTCTTTAAATCGCACCCACTCCTTAAATCGCACTCATTCTTTAAGCCGTACTTACTCCTTAACTTATACTTATTCCACAAATTATACCTAGTTGTTATAAAGCATCTTATGCTTAGCTAACTCAGAAAACAAATCGTCCTAGGGTTAAGTCGCGCCTTAGGATAAGAAGTAAAAGAGCATAAGTATCTAGGCTCTTTTAGTGCTAATACACAACACGACTCCCTTAATATACTTGGCGAAATTCAAATACTTAGAAAGTAGAAGGAGGTACAAATCCTTATAGACAGCAGAGCTACTAGCATGGGCTTTATTAATATAAACTACGCGAAAACCTAACGCCTAAATTTAAAGAAACTTAATAAGCCCTAAGGCCTATAAGGCTTTAATAGCAAACCCTTAATATATAGCAAATTGACGCACTATACTCTTATAAAAATGCGGATAGGCAAACACCTTAAATACGTTTCCCTATTTGTAACACCCCTAAAGCAATATAAGATAATACTTAAATATAGATAGCTAAAACAACACGACCCTTTAATTAGCTGGGTTAAAGAAATACTAAAATTCTGCACAACCTATTACTAAAGTTATTGTTTAAAATACTACCTGCCCTATAAACATGTATAAGACTATTCAAATTCAACATAATATAAATTGCCCTTACTATAAACCTTAAACTAATACAACAAAACTACAACTACTAATTGCAGTAAAGAATGCGAAGATGATATATTAAAACCCTTTAAAATTCGTATAATACAAGCCGCACCTTTTATTTTGTTAGCAAGAAAACAAGATTATAAAATCTTCGCTATAACAATAAAAGATATTAAGAAGGCGCTAGAACTAAAGCAGTATATTAACCCTTAACCTCTTATACCTAAGGAGTACCATAATCTAATTAATAAGTTTAAAAAACAATTCGTAGACTAGCTACCCCTATATTAAGATAAACACAATTTTAAGATAGAACTTAAACCTAGTACGACACCAAAGTTCGGTCCGTTATACGGTATGTTACGAGAAGAACTGCTTATAATACAATAATACCTTAATAAGCATCTAGAAAAAGGATTTATTTGCCCTAGTTAATCTCTATTCGCCTTACCCGTATTATTCGTTAAAAAGCTAGGAGGAGGCTTAAGATTCTATGTTAATTACTAAGCCCTAAACATAATTATAATTTAAAACCGATATCCAATCCCCTTAATTTAAGAGACGCTTGACCACCTAGTAAAGGCACAATATTTTATAAAGCTTGATATAGTCGCTGCCTTTAATCGAATTCGTATCCAAGGAGATAAGAAGTACACAGCCTTTTATATATAATAGGGACTCTTTAAATACCTAGTAATGCTATTTGGTGTAAAGAACGGTCCCAGTACGTTTTAGCAATACGTTAACAATACACTCCATAAATTCCTTAATGTATTTATTATCGCGTATATTAACGATATCCTAATCTACTCGTCTTCGCTTTCTAAGCATTAAAAACACGTCCAAATAGTCCTTAAACGTTTGCGAGATGCGGGTTTATAATGCGATATTAAGAAATACAAGTTCCATGCGTCCAAAGTCACGTACCTAGGCCTAATTATATCCCGCGATGGAATTAAAATAGACCCTAAAAAGGTCGCTGCAATTATAAACTAGGGAAGCCCTAGTAATATATAAGACATTTAAGAATTTCTAGAATTTGCAAATTTCTACCACCAATTTATTAACTAGTTCTTGAAAATTGCCTAACCATTAGTAAACCTAACAAGAAAGAACATAAAATTTAAATAGACTGCTAGATATAAACAAGCTTTTAATAACTTAAAATAACACTTTACAACTACTCCAATTCTTGCCCACTTTAACCCTGACCTTAAATATATTATTAAAACAGACTCGTCTAATTATGCCCTAAGGGGAGTGTTATCGTAATACAATAAGAACGGTAAGCTATATCTAGTAGCCTTTCTCTCTCAAAAGCTTGCCCCTGCCAAATTAAACTATAAGATATATAATAAGGAACTACTTACAATTGTTAAATGCTTTAAACAATAGCGTCCAGAACTTAAAGGATTATTATTTCTAATACACATGTTAACGGACCATAAAAACCTGCAGTACTTTATAACTATAAAGCAGTTAACGCAGCGCCAAATTCATTAGGCCGAATACCTCTTATAATTCGACTTTAAGATTACGTACTAACTAGGTAAACTTAATTAGAAGCCTAATACATTAATATAACAATTACAAGATTTACCTACAAACACCTTAGATAAATGGATTATAAATCAATTACAGATCTTATTGCCCCCTAAATACTTTAAGAAACTACGTCCTATATTCCTAGATATAGAACTTAATAGAAACAAATTAGAAATTGATAAATAGGAAATAGAAATTAATAAGCTAATAGAATACAAATATAAGAACGACGCATAGATAGCAGATGTAATAAAAGTAATTTAAATAGGAAAATAACAGTATAAAGATATTATACTCGCCAAATGCAAAATTCGTAACAATCAACTATACTATTAATAGAAGATAGTAGTTCCAAATTCCAAACCCTTACGATTTAAGATACTTAAATTCGTACACAATTCCCCTATAGCAGGACATCCTGGCCGTGTGAAGACTTATAAGATTATTTAACAAGTATACTACTAGCCTATAATATATAACTATATACGAAAATACGTTCAAGCCTACAGAACGTATATACGTAGGAAGACCTCTTATATAAAGAAGTAAGGAGTACTTTAACCGTTGCCAATTCTAATACAAAGATGGCGAGATATCTCAATTAACTTTATAGTCAACTTGCCTAACAGTAACGGGTTTACGAATATTATAGTAGTTATTAACCGTCTTATAAAAATGCGACATATGATTCCTATGGACTTAATTAATGCAATATTAGTAGCCGAGTGTTTCGTTAAGCACGTCTTTAAGCTATACGGACTTCCTAATTTAATAATATCTAACCATAGAAGCTAGTTCGTTTTAGACTTCTGGCAAGCTCTATATAAACAATTAAGCATTTAAACATAACTCTTAACTGCATTTTATCTGGAGATAGATAGTTAAACCGAAATTGCAAACGCGATTATAGAATAATACCTATAAATGTACTACTCCTACCTGCAAGATAACTGGGAAAAATGGCTGCCTTTAGCTAAGTTTACTGCAAATAATACAATAAATATATTAATAGGTATAACGCCGTTCTATACAACCTATAGATAAGACCCCTAACTTGGATTTAAACCATAACCCAAAATCAACATAATAGGACCTATAATTAAACAGATTTAGTTAATTAACGCGTATAACTTCGCTAATTAAATAAAGCAGCTAACGGAACTATTACAAAGTAAATTAACGTACACTTAAATAGTACAGAAATGGCATATAAACAAAGGACGAGCCCCTATATAGGACTTTAAGGAAGGTGATATAGTTTACCTAAATACACAAAACCTAAAGACTTAACGGCCCTTAAAGAAACTTAATTGGAAGTTTGCGGGCCCATACTAAATTAAGAAGAAATTAAGCCTGTATACTTATAAGCTTAAACTACTAACTAAAATGAAAATATATCTAATGTTTTATATAAGCTTATTGCAACCCTTAAAAAACGAACCTATAACTTATAAAGTGCTGCCGCCACCTCCCATAATTGTTAACAACGGTAACAGTTCTTACTTTATTAACTTAATTAATAATATGCGATAGAAAATATAATCTAAACGATTTAAACTTCTTATTAAGTGGGAAGGATATAAAACACGAACCTAGGAGCTCTATAAGTAAGTTAAGACCAATGCGCCTTCCCTGGTAAAAGAATTCCATAAGGACTATCCTTCGCGGCCTACTTTAGCTAGATGGACACAATATAAAGGTAAACAACTGCCACCTAATATAAATACACAAAATACAATAGCAGGAAACTTGAAATTAAAAAGAGCTTAAAGAATACCACAACGCTTATAACACGGTTATATAACGCGCAAGATGTTAAGGAACTTTAACCAGCGGTTAAAGTTATCTAATTAGTTAGATTTGCCTTGCCAAGACCTACTATAAAGATATTAGTTTGGCTTACCGCCTTCACTAAACCAATAGCGATTTTCCATTTTAGGGATGGAAAATCCTAATTGGTCCGTTTAACAATTAGAACTGGCAAAACTCTATACCGCCACCTAACATAAAATACGACATAATAAAATTGTATTATTTTAGACCTTCGGCCAAAGGGGGGGTACTATAACGGGACTAGCCTAGTTACAATAAAAATGTCTCAGTAAAACACTCAACAGATAGAACTTGAAGTTTTAACCAAATTCTGCCGAATTCTGCCAGCTTAATTAACTTCTGCCAAGTTCTGCTAGATCAATCGAATACTACCAAAGTCCGTCCGCGTGCGTACGTGCGCACGCATCGACCAAGACCCCTAAACTGTTTAATTGCAAGATTCTCTCGTTATTCCTTTCTCTTCTTTACGCAACGTCTTGTTCCTAGCAAGAGCTATATACCCTCAGATTTAGATAGAATTTATATTATTCCTTCAAATCTTTCCCGAAGCCTCTTCGTGCCCTTACACTACCTTTGCAAGTGTCTTGAACTTCTTTACCTATTAAGCTCGACGAATGTACCAGAACGTACCAGAACAAACTAGCGAATTAAATCGTCAAAATAAGGTTTTGCCAAGACGCTAACCTGGACCCTGCCTAAACTGTTAAAATTCTAAAAATGACAACTAATACGAGCGAATCTTTATCCAAAATTAACTTTATTCTTAATAAGCCATCTAATTGGCTTCCATGGTTCTTTGTTATACAAGATACTACCAAAACTAACAAGGTATGGCAGTACATCGACCTATTAAAGAAGAAAGATGAGCTCCTAAAGCTAGAACCTCCAAAACAACCTATACCCGCAGACGTACTTCCTGCAGCTACATTGATAGCCAAGCTAGATCCAAACCAACTCATTGCCTATAATTAACTATACGCGGAATACAAGGACGACCTCCGCATATATTAGAAGAAGGAGCAGGCTATAAGCGATATCAGCAATTACGTCGTTTGCACGACATTAGTATTCTACCTCCCTCTTATTGACGGCCTTGATATAGTATACGAACGGCTGAAAGTACTTAAGAAAGCACTTGCCCCTACCACGTTAGGTTAAAAGCACAACGTCTTTAATTAATACACGGCTCTTAAAGCCTATAACAAAAAGCAGAGCATTAAAAAATGGTTAAATAGCTAGAGGAACGTCTATAAGTAGGTAAAATAATTGGAGCTACTAGATGTCTAGGGATTCAGACCCTACTACAATTTTATATAAGTAATTAAACCCATCTCTTCTAGTTTTATAGGAGCGCTAGAAGTAGACCTTATTAGAAAAGAATAAAAGTGTTATAGACGCTTTAAGTACGATGTTACGACTACTTGGAGAAGAGTTGGAGGAAGCTAGTTGGTTAATATAGGCACGGTCCAGGATGGATCTGGTGGAACCATATAATAAGGAATGGTAAGCAAGTCACATAATATTGTACGCAGTGTACGAGGTGTACGTAGTGTACGTCTACGTATAACACGTATAACACGTACCTTACGTACAAGAGAGGATTTCTTAGGAGTATAGTTGTGTATTTAAAGGACCTTAGTCCCTACCGTAGATAGTTCTCTCCTTGTAGTAAATCTTAGAATATAATTAGAGTTAATCTATTAGGCAACCACTCCACTAGTTATTATTATATTGTTATTTTATTTGTACCTATATACCTAGCCTAATAATAGAACCTACTGTAGTCTAAGCTACCAGGTTCTATTACATATTCACTATTAAGGTTATAGTATTAGAATAAACTCAAACAATATGCCACTAAGAGTAGTACCAGTTATAATGGCGTTAACGGGAGCTATAACCTCAGGGCTAGGTAATACTAGTATAGACAATAGGGATTCTTAAGTGGTTACATAAGGTTAGTTATAGGAAATAGTTAATCACTTATAAGATAATAATAGGATACTTAAAGAATGTATTAATAGAATTAGAGCAGTAAAGATCAAGTTACCTTTAATTAAACGGTTCTTAGGAGAGAAGTTAAAGCTTAAAGGATTTCTTACGTAAATGCACTTTAAAGTAGTACAGGAAGGAGCGAAGTTAGCAATATTATTAGATTAAGTAGCCTATACAGAATTGTTCCTAATGGGGAGGGCACTTAAGTAGTTTAAGCCGTATCTTACGGAAATATAGGCTAATGGTATAACAACTACTAACTAAGATGTACGGTATATATTTGCCAGTTAGAACGGGTTTATAGAGCGACTAACGCAGATATTTAGAGACCTAGAAGCTATAACTATAGTAGAACAAAAGCTTTAAAACTTAGTACAACGCACTTTAGTAATTAAGTATATAACACAGTTTCAAATACTAGCCATATAGGTTAAGTGGAATGATAAGGCGCTTATAGTATAGTATAAATAGGGACTTAAGGCTAAAGTCTAGGACGTAATCATCCTAATAGAAGATGCGGATACTCTAAGAGAGTTAATAGATTAGTTAATAAAGATTAATAATAGAATCTACTAAAGGGAACAAGCTAAGAGAGGGCAAGACAGAGTTCTATAGTTGTATAAGGCGCAGAGTATATAATGATAGATATAGAGTTAAAAACTATAGAATGGCGCAGAGCTAATAGACCTAAGCGGTACTAAAAAAACCTAAAGATAGGAAAAGAAACTATGGAAACCTAAAGGTTAAGGATTAAGTAATTAAAGGACCTAGGAGTAGAGGCCAAACCAGAAATCTTAGTAGTAGAAGATATTTAGGCGGACTCTATAGTAAGAAAGATGGTTTAAAGATAGAGCTTGCATAAATTATAGAAAATAGGGTTATTTCGCTAGAGACTATAGAGGTGGTTAGAGTAACTATATAGTAAAGGGAACTAGGCCAGCAGACAGCACGTATATATAAAGGGATAATGGTGCACTATAAGGAATAAAAGAGTGTTTAATTAACAGTTTTATATATTATTATAACAATGTATACCAAATTTATAAGGACGCCAAGTATAGCGTAGGCTATTAGCTATAGGAGCTATTATTATCTAAGTTTAAAGGAACTAACAAACCAGCTTATAGATTGGATATTAAAGACGATAAATTTAATATAGGCAAAGTATTTACCAATAATAAGGTAATAAAGGCAGCTTACTAGGAGTATACAGACCTTAAAAAAGGTAAAACAGAAGTAGAGACTAAGACCATTATAGAACAAGGTTTAGTAATAGGTATAGTAACACTATTAGATATAATTTCCATCGCTTTCTAAGACAATAGGAGTAATATTTAGAAGAAACTAAGCAAGTAGATAACTACTAGTGCTAGCTTATTACTTAATAAAGGTAAAAGGCCACAGGCTTAAGATTCTTAAGAAGAGATAAGAGAAGCTTAAGATTCTTAAAGTAAGATAAGACACACCTAAGGACCCATAACGGACGAAAACTAATAGGAAAGGGTAGCAACTTAGTTTAGTAATAAATAAATAAGTATAGAACGCAAGTTTAAGAACCACAAGTTCAGAGAATAAATAAAAACATTAGCAATTCTAGGTAAATATAGTATTCAGCCTAAAGATTAAATAGTTAATACTAGGATTAAAAAGCAAGACGACTATAAGGATCTAGCTATAAGACGTAGAAAACAAGAAACTATAGATAAGTTTAGGATAAGAATTATCGCATAGCAAGAGTAAAAGCTAGATAAGAAGTTAGCTACGCTAGGTTATATAAGGAATAGAGCACCTATATAAAGAGTTACTAATAGGCCGAGTGTAGGGACACCTAGGGTAAAGTAGTTAGATAAACTAGAATAAGAAGAGGATCTAGATATTCTAACTAGGTTCAAAGAAAGATATACTAAAGGATATTATAATGTAGCGATAATAAGGTACTTTCTAATAAATAGACCATACACACTAAACTAGTTATATGGAAAGTGGTATAGGCAACGACACAGTAATAAATAGGAAGACTTTTATATATAGCTAAACAAAAAAGTTGTCTAAGACTAACCTATTATAGAAAAACATATAAGTCATATTAAAGGAGCATTAATTATAATGTTAAGGAACCTAGAAGAGGGATCTAGGGACTAAAAAAGCGAGCGATAAATCTTAATACCCGTAGTAGAGATACTAGTGGTTAAGTTAACTAGGTATAGGTTTAAACTTAAGAATAAAGATAAACTAAGAGTTAACCTAAAATATATAGCGTATTATATACTATTATGGATAGCTTATATAGATAATATGTGTAATATATATAGAGTACCTAAAGATAAGAACTAGAAGTACCTAGTAAGGATATATTAGGCACCAGAGGAAAAGTGGTTTAGGAATGCTAAGTATATATATAGTTGGCACCCAGTAGAAGTATAAGGTTAAGAAGACTTAATACTTTAACTAGGAAGATTCCTTATGGAAGAATACCTAGATAGATAATAGTAGTAGAAGTACCTAGAGAATACTTATCTATAGCATATAAAGGAAAAGAAATAAACTAAGTATTAGCCAAAGTTGGACTAAGTATAGGTAGGATTAAGCAGCCAATAGTTAGGAAAAGGGGAGGCGTATAAAACTAGAGGGAACTAGTATTAGAGCCTTAGACCCTTAAAGGAATTTAAGGATAATACCTAAATTTAAAAGCTAAGTGGCAAGATTAGCAGTTTAAAGCGTTAGTAGATAGTAGAGTAATAAGAAACTATATATCACCAAAGGCAGTAGAAAGGATGGGGTTACTATATAGACAGAAGAAACACCTGTATCCACTTATAACAATTTTAGGAGATTAGATAGCCTATAGAGGAGGCGTTATTAATCTTAAAATAGGACCTATTTAGATAACTATTAAAGGGAGACTAGTTAGAATGTCTTTTAATATCCTACTATTAGAATAGGACAAGGCAATACTAGAAATGCCTTAGTTATAGGAATATAATCTAAAGATTAATTAGGTTATAGGTTAGGTTAATATTAAGAATATATAATAATATAAAGTGCGACAGTAAACCAAGTTAGTATAGTACTAAGTTAGAGCAATATATAAAGAGACTAAGTAAGGCTTAAGTTATATACTAAAGAGATACCATAAGTATGGTAAAAAGTTATGGTTACCAAAGAGTGAAAAGCTATTAGAATATACAGCTTAGGACTATAAAATAGAATTAAAAGAGGAAATAAGTTTAAAGTTCTTTCTAATCTATAAGCTTACTAAAACAGAGTTAGTAGCGCTTAAGGAGTTTATTTAGGAGAACTTATAAAAGGGATATATTAAACCGTTATAGTTATTAGTAGGATATCCAGTATTATTCATCCCAAAGAAAAACGGAAAACTTAGGATGTATATAGACTATAGATAGTTAAACAGCATTACTAGGAAGGATAGGTATTCTTTATCCTTAATTAGCGAAATCCAAGATAGGATAGGCAACATAAAGATCTTTACAAAGATAGATCTAAGATAGGCGTACTACTAAATTAGAATTAAAAAAGGTAACAAATAAAAGGCAGCCTTTAGGTTAAAGGAAGGACTATATAAGCTATTAGTTATACAGTTTAGGCTTATAAATATACTAGTAACGTTCTAGAAGCGAATTAATAGTATATTAGAAGAACACCTAGATAAATTTATTATGGTATACCTTAATAACATTATTATCTACTTAGAGAGTGAGGAAGAGCATAGAGAACACGTTAAATAGGTCTTAAAGAGACTATAAGAAGAACAGATGCTAGTAGTAAATAAAAAATGCAAGTTCTTTACTAGAAAGACTAATTTTATTAGATTTATTATTAAACTAGGCTAACTTAATATAGATCTAAAGAAGATTAAGGCTATAGTAAATTAGCAGGAACTAGAGAATGTTATATAGTTAAGATCGTTTCTAGGGTTTTATAATTACTATAGAAGGTTTATAGTACAATAGTTATAGGATATTAAGCCGTTTACGCAGTTAACAAAGAAAGAAGAACTATGGGCATAGGGAAAAAAGTAATAAGAACTATTTAAAAGAATTAAAGAGTTATTTACCTAGGAGCTAGTTCTTAAGATCTATTAACTAGGTCTAGAGATAGTTGTGGAAATAAATGCATTAAACTTTATACTAGGAGCGTACTTCCTATAGAAATATTAAGATGGATGGCACCTAGTGGCATACTATAGTTAAAAGATAACACCACTAGAGTTAAACTATAACATCTATAACAAGGAGTTATTAGGTATAGTTATAGCACTTAAAAAATAGAGAGCATTCTTATAAGGTATAGAGAAACCATTTATGGTTAAAACGGACTATAAAAACCTTACAGGATTTTTAATAATAAAGGAACTTAACCAAAGATAGGTTAGATAGGCGGAAATACTTATAGAATACTATTTTAAAATTCAGTATACTAAGGGTATAGATAATGCACAAGCAGACGCTCTAAGTAGAAAGGCTAAACTATAAAGTAGTAAAAAGCTATCGGGAGCTTTATTGCAAAGGGATTAAGATAAATTAATTAGGTATAATTATCTAAAGATTATAGCAACTAAGGAAAGTTAGAGCTATAACTTACTAGAGAGTAAATAGATACAGAAGATCTAAAAAGCATAGGTAGAGGATCTAGACTTAGAGTAATATAAAAATAGAGAAGCAATATATATACCTAAGTCTATTACAAAAGAATTTGTTAAGGAATTCCATAAGGGAATAACATAAGGATATAATGGAGCTATAGGCTTAGTGTTAAGACTTTAAAAGGAGTATATTGTTTAAGGAATTTAGGGACTAGTAAGATAAGTTATAAAGAAATATCTAAATTGCTAAAGAAATAAACTAATAAGGCATAAGCCGTATAGAGGGCTATAACTTGTTAAAACACTAGGAAGACTATAAAAAGTTATATTATAGGACTTTATTATTAAGTTACCAAAGTTAAGAGATCCTATTATAGGATAAGATTATAACGCGATTTTAGTAATAGTGGATAAGCTAATAAAGTAGGGATACTTTATAGTATACACTAAAGAGATATTAGTAGAAGATGTCGCTAGAATCTATATAAAGGAAGTGTTTATAAGATATGGAGCACTAGATAAAATTATATTAGATAGAGATCTAAGGTTTATAGTAGTATTTTAGAAAGTATTTCTGGCAGAATAAAGGGTTCGCGTAGTAATATCTACAGCGTATTATCTGCAGACGGATAGATAAATGGAAAGACTAAACTAGACACTAGAATAGTATCTAAAGTATTATATTAATTACGCATAGAATAATTAGGTATTGTTATTACTAGTTATATAGTTTGCATATAATACAACACTATAAGAAGGAATGGGGATATTACTATTTAAGGCAAATTATGGGTATGAGTTAAGAACATCGTTATCACCATATTAAGTAAAAAAAACGAGTAGCACAGCTAAGTAAAAAATGGAGATATTAATGAATCTTTATATAGACCTTAAAGAAATAGCTAAACTAGTATAAGAACGAATAAAAAGGTATTATAATACTAAGAGATCTAAGGGACCAGATCTTAAGAAGGGGGATAAAGTATAGCTACTATATAAAAATTTCAAGAGTTAACGACTAAGTAAGAAATTAGACTATGTTAGACTAGGACCTTTTAAAGTTAAGTAAAGAATTTTATTAGTTATGTATAAGTTAAACCTATTAGCCAAAATAAAAATCTACCCTATATAGCATATCGCAATGCTAGAGCTAGTACACGGAAGTGTTAAGCCACCAGTCTATAAGGCAGACATGTATAGAGGGTAAGAGGAAGATAAATAGCAAGTTTCGAAAGTTATTAGTTATAAGAATGTAGATAACAAAATATAGTATAAAGTAAAGTAGATAGGCTATAGTAAGACTACCTAGGAACCACTAAGCAACCTAAAGAAAGCTATAGAAAAGGTATAGGAGTATTAAAAGAGAGTAGGTTAGGTAATATTAATAAAAAGAAATTACTAAAAAATAAATCGCCTAAAGGGGACCTAAGAGGAGCAATTGCTAAGCTACTTAGAGTTGTTTTCCTTGCAGAAAAAGAGCCAGCCCTTTTATTACTTAGTTTGTTAAGACCCTATTAAACCAGTTTTTACTCCTTAAAGCGAACCTTCTTATAAACCTTCTTAAGATGGGTTAATTAAGCAAACGCAACCTACTAAGACTTAAAGGAGCGACATTGAGCCTTAAGGGCCCGAGCAGTTTCTTTAGCAGAACGGTAGAGTTTAGCATACACGGCGGCTAACTTAGACTTAAGTTTCGCAGTGGTAGATTAAATATAAGACCCTATAATAAGTTACTTAGAGAACTTAAAGACTATTAAGAGTTATAGGACGCGTATACTTAGTGTTAGAGACAGAGCAAATATTGCAAAATAATTAAATATTTGCTTTAGTACACTCTGAGTAAGACAAGGGTTGTTAAGACAAGGGACTTACTATCGCAATATATACTAACCCTACTTTCGCACAGCGAGAATACGAAGACGACATTATCTCACTAAGTAATAGTATGGCAGCCATAGTGCGAGCACAATATTGCGCTTATAAAGAGGAAGAAGCTTTAGGTATAATAAGTAAGAATATTAACTAGACTAATTAAACGGATATTATACCTCTAGTGGACAACTTGGAGATATTAGGAATCTTTAAGAACGAAGATAAAAAGAAGGGAGATAGTATTACAGACGCTTTAAGTACAATATTATAACTACTTAGAGAAGAGTCGGAAGAAGCTAGTTGGTTAATATAGGTACGGTCCAGGATGGATTTAGTGGAACCATATAACAAGGAATGGTAAGCGAGTTATATAATATTATACGCAGTGTATAAGGTGTACGCAGTGTATATTTATATATAATACGTATAACACATACCTTATATACAAGAGAGGATTTCTTAGGAGTATGGTTATGTATTTAAAGGACCTTAGTCCCTACTATAGATAGTTCTCTCCTTGTAGTAAATCTTAGAATACAATTGGAGTTAATCTGTTGGGCAACTACTCCACCAGTTATTATTATATTGTTGTTTTGTTCATACCTATATACCTAGCCTAATAATAGAACCTACCGTAGTCTAAGCTACTAGGTTCCGTTACAAAAAGGATAAAAAGGCCCCATCTATTATTGACCTCATTGAGGAATTTAAGGAGCACTACCATATGCAGTAAGCATCGTCTACCTTAACTACTAATAACTCTGTATTTGCAACCCTTTAAAGCAACTCTAATTCCAATTCTAGTTTAGACCCTAACGGCAGTCCAAATTCAAATTTAAGATGGCATAAGGAATGCATATGCGGCCTTATATATCGATTTAGTAACTGCTATTACATCGCCGTATATAAGCGCCCTTAAGGATGGAGACTAAGGGCAGATGTCTAGAAGAAAGTAGATAAAACAATCTTATCTATACCTTGGATCAAACGCATCGTTAAGTAGATTCAAAAAAGAGAACAGGAAGCAAAGGAGAATAATTAAAAAAATATAGAATCTATAATTAATTTTAACTCTAAAACCCCTGCTTCTACCACACCAACTAGCTATGCTGCTATGTTTAGTACTGGCCAAATTCCTTTCGAACTCCAGAACACCTAGATACTTAACCCTAGTATAGATACCCATATTTACAATAATAAAGAAGACTTCACCTTCTCCTACCTAGCTGTAGAAGACGACTACCTGATTGCTGGCGGAAATTTCGAAAAAATATAAGCCTACAGAATAGTAACCATTACTGTTAATACACCTAATGGGAAGTCAAAGATAAGGCTATCCCATATAGCGCTAGTGCCTACTATGTTTACAAATATTGTAGTGCTATTAAGAGCCACTGAGAACGACATCCATTTTAACTTAGGGCGAAATTTGCTCTACCGTCTAGCAACTGGCGAAATAGTATACTATATAAGACGACTAGGGGGGCACTAGGCACTAATGCACAGAGAGCCTATAAGTACCCTAGATTCGACTTAATTAACATTCTTAACCTCTAAGAGGTACTAGCTAAGCTATATAGCCCACAAACCAATTGGAGCCACAGCTATAAGATGGTATAAAATACTCGGCTATACAGGACCTGATGCTATTAAGCAGCTTCCTAAGCACGTCATTGGCGCAGAGCTGACCAAATTAACTACCGAATGAGCACCGCTTAAAATCGAATGTAAAACTTGCTTATTAGTAAAGCATATATAGCAGATCTCTTAAAGACGAGAACACGAATTTCCAGCTAATTAACCATTTAAACGGCTAGCATTTGATATTATCTACCTTAGAGTACCAGGATATAACGGCGATAGATATGTTATGCATTTCTATTATACGTATTCCAAATTTAACTTTGTGTATACTGCCAAGAATAGAGATAAAGCTACTATTCTACCTACTATCCGCAAGACTTACCGCTTAATCAAAATATAATTCCACTAAGACGTCGTCTTCTTCTAGAGTGATGACGAATAAGTATTTAGATAAACGGAAGACACTCTAGAGACGTAATATGCAGACAAAGGCATTACCTTTAAATGCCGAGCACCGTATACTGAGGAACAAAATGGCGGAGCTAAACGATCTGGAAGAACCCTTATAGAACGATTAAGATCTATGCAGCTGGAAGCATCCTTACCCCTATCTCTAGGACCAGAAGCTTTCCTTACTGCTGGCTATACCCTTAATCGAACGCTAAATGAGTAACTAGGGTGGAAAACTCCATACAAGGTCGCCTATGGCAAGCCGCCAACACTTACCCATATGCACAAATACAGTTGCAAGACCTATACACTAAACAAATAAGTTAGAAAGGGAGACAAGCTAGCTTCTCGTGCATTAATTGGATACCTAGTCGGCTATAATTTAACTAATATCTACCAAATTTGGATTCTAAGCCTTTACAAAGTCATTCGAACTAGAGACGTTATATTTAATGGGAACTCGTTCTACAACCCCAAGGATTAGAACATCGACTACCTACTAAAGGAAGTATTAGAAGACACCATCTAGACAATTAGTCTACCAGAACCTCTCTATAAGGACAAATCTAAAGATAAATCTATCCTATATAGACCTACCTTAAATGTAGATTAAACGACTACATTAAATGACTTAGCAGAGCTTCCTATAAAGGACATCAAACAGCTACCGACACCTAGTAGAACGGTGTCTCCGGATCTGCTAGAAATAAACACTATACCAGGAGGACTTCAAGACGATATCTTAGATATAATTAAAACAAGTTCTACCTAGTTAAGCAGTTTACCAGAACCGTTAAATACAGCTCTATAAGCTAACGAGGTCTCGGCTAATCCTTCGGCCAACCTTATCCTACTAGAAGGTTCTAAACGAATTCAACGCTAAGTATACGCAGTAGCACTAGCCAATCTATCTACCCTATTTGGTTACTACGCTGGCTTTGCCACAGGACTAGTGAAGGACGTTAACCGAACTAGATCCTTATCTCTATATTAGGACAATCTCCCTCCTAAACTAAGGAACCTTAAAGAGCTAAAAAAGCACCCTTTAACTGCCAGCTTTTAAAAGGCTATAGAAAAAGAATACAACGACCTCAAACGCCAAGGGACATTTAAGACTGTACTAAAGGAAGAAGTAACCAACAACCAGATCCTTCTGCTAAAATAGGTCTTTAAATACAAGTTCAACAGCGACGGCTACCTACAAAAGCTAAAGGCTTGACTGTGTGCCTGCGGAGACCTATAGACTACTAAGGAAGAGACCTATGCAGCAACCCTAGCTGCTCGAATATTCCGTGCCCTCATGGCTATAGCAGCCGCATTCGATTTGGAGATTTAATAGTATAACGCTATAAACGCATTTACGAATGTAAGACTAGATAAGCCAGTCTACTGTTACTACCCAGAAGGCTTTAATCAAAACGGATATATCCTAAAGCTACTTATAGCGCTATATGGATTAAAAGTCTCACCACTACTTTAGTACAAAGAGCTCACTAATACACTGGCCAAATTCGGATTGAAGCCTGTCCCAGGTACAAACTGCCTTTACACTAATAGACGACTTATTATCTTCTTTTACGTAGACGATATTGCCGTACTGGTTGCTAAAAAGGACCTTTTAAGACTACAGGAATTTGAAGCCAAATTGCTGCACTAATACGAGATCCGTGCACTAGGAGACCTATAGTGGTTTCTAGGAATCCGAATCGAACAAGATTGACCAAGCAGAAAGCTCTGGCTCTGCCAAGATTCCTATATTGAAAAGATAGCTAATCGATTCAATATTCAACCAGGAAGATTTCCTAAGTCACTATTTCCTGCCAAAGAACTGATTCCGTCCGACCAGCAGACGAACCCTTAAAGAACTCTAGCCTATTAGCAACGAGTCGGTTCCCTTGCGCACCTTGCCGTATTTAGAAGACCTAATATTACTAAGACGCATTCTAAGCTGGCCAAATTCCTTATAAATCCAAATTAAAAGCACCTTAATGTAGCTAATCAAGCTATTGCCTACTGCCTTAGAATAAAATCGACAGCTATTAAATACTCTGGCAAAGTACTTGGAGCCTATGTCTACTTCAGAAACCCTAAGGGAGAAGACGTTACCTTTTACAGAGCATCTAACGCAGCGTTTGCGGACTATAAAAACACCAGACGGAGCTCTCAAGGATACCTTTTTATGCTATTTAGAGGACTGATCGACTGGAAGGCAACCCTATAGAGATTAGTGACTCGCTTAACTATTAAAGCGGAGCTTCTCTCCCTGTCTATGGCTGCCGTTAAGATCATCTGGTGGCAGCGTTTCTTTAAGGCAGTTGGCTTTAATTTAGAACGCGAGTTTACCCTATTATGCGACAACATGCAGACCGTATAACTCCTAAGATAGGATACACCAAAACTTAATACCAAGCTTAGACATATTGATGTCCATTAGCACTGGTTTAGACAGGAAGTCCAAGACAAAAAGATTGACGTCTAATAGGTCCCTACAGCCAAAATGCCTGCTAATAGCCTTACCAAAATCTTACCCAGCCAAAGGTACGAAGTATGGATAAAGCAATTGAATTTGGTGGATATTTAATATTAAATTGCTACCATATTATCTGATAAAGACTCTTAAATATCACCCTATCCCCTTACTACTCCTAAATTGTATCCCAAATTCCCTATTTTGGTATAGTCTCTACCTTCATTTTTATTTTCTACAGCTTTGACTACACCGTCAAATCTAGGGGGGTGTGTAACCGACTACCGCTACTATATCAAAGGTCATCTTATAACTCACTACTGTGCCCTTTTATCATTACATGTCTCACTACTTATTTCTATTACCTATTCATTACCTATTACCAACTAAGTGGCAATGTAGACCTGGTGGCTAATTAGGTAACAGTTACAAATCATTGTCGGCGTCTCCGTCAACCTTTGCCACCTATTTCGTGTATATAGTATACCTGATTTCCATAGATTTACAATTAAGTTGTTTACTCAATTCTCCTATACTGCAAAGCTTACACTAATTGCCATAATGTCTACTATAGGAGTGTTATATGGTAGTAGGGGTGTCTGTGGCCTTAGGGGCTTTTAGTATATTAGCGTTATCCTTACTCCTTTTAGCTCTTATTATATCTTTTAAAGGTTGTCCTTTATATCTTATTAGTATGTCCTTTTCTATATTGGCCGGATCTCCGCAATTTGGAAGTTATCTATATTACTGTCTATTCCACTTCTGTAAGTAGAGTCCTCCTTAACTATAGTGCTTTGGGAGAGTATTATTGTTGGTATAGAATTCCTTCTAGCCTTATAGTGGGTATCTTTTTGGGTAAAGGCTAGGTTGCGGTCTCTAACATCCCGTTAATAAATAGGGTTAGCTTTTACAGCTAGTGTCTTGTGGTTGGTCTAAATTTCTCTAACAAAGGAGGGCAATTTTGGTCTATTCTCCGGCTAGATGAACTGTCTTTATTATATATTTAACTAAATGTTAAAGTAGGACATCCATTTTTGGCTAAGAATTATATTATAAGACCCTAGGTCTAGGATATAGAAGGGGATGCCAAACTGGCGTTGTCTATTAATAGTGATATATAGCTTTAAGACATAGGTAACCGGCTTGCCAGCTTAGCTGTTATAGCCTTTTACTTAAACAGGCTTCTCTAGTTAGGTAGCATTTACAATTAAGAACTTAGCAATGTTATTTATATAAGTAGTATTTATAAAGGTAAAGCTATTTGCTCTAGTGTTAATAAAGGCGTTTGTATTAACTCTATATCCATTTTAAGATACTATATATAGAACCGTAAAGTATTTTCCACCTATTAGCTAACTTAGATTAATCTCTTTAAGATTAATAGGATACCCTAGGGGGGAGTTTTTCCCTAGGGTTCTTCTTTTTCTAACTTATTGGATGTTTCTTCTTCCTCTATCTTCTTAATATTACCTATATTCTTTGGCTCTGGGTAGGACGTAGTAAAGTAACTATCCTTTCTATAATTGAAGCATGTGACCGTAGTAGGGTTAATTAGGGTATTATAATAAGCATTGACTAAAGGTATGGTACGTGGCAAGTTAGGTAAGGCTTATGGGTAGGTAGTTATAACCGCTTTTAGTATAAGGGCGGTTATGGCTTGTCTTCCAACGCCAGCTCCTATTAGTGTGGTAGATAGGTTCCAGTTGCTATAGGACTGCTTTGGTTAATTAGGACAGGTATTAATTTATTTTAGTTCTGAATCCAGTGATGAATATTAGGCTGCAAGTCTTTGGTAGGTTGGTAGGTTGTTTAAGGCTATTGTGATTTTTTCTTATAGTTGGACCGTTAGCTTGTTGTATAAGTCTAAGAAGTAGTTCTTAAGGGAAACTTAGCCTTTGCCTGCTAGGTGTAAGAACTAAGTCTAAAACTTAGTAAAGGTTTGGTTTGATTTTATTATTAGGCGGTTATAGTTATAGTAGGTATCCTATACTTTATTTAGATTAACATAGATAGTAGCCAGATGCTATATTATCTTATTAATAGATATAAACTAAATAGGTAACTCATCCTTAAACTTAGCCTAGAGGTGTTGCTGCGCATCCCTAATAGTTTGACTAAAGAGGTAGAGCATTTTAGCTTCTTTAGAGGGGAAATGGTTATAGTTAACACAGAGCTTCCCTTGTACTTAGATCCTCTAATTCTTAAAGGTAGGGTCTATCCTATTAGATAGTGGTTAAGGGTTAAGGAGCTTAATAGACTTTAATTGCTTTATTATTATGTCCGTACTCTCTAGTGTATTATATTTGGTTAAGTAAATGGGTTAACTAAGGCTTTATAAAGGGGAGGCTGGGCTATTTTATAATGCAGTAAGGCTTTCTAGGATCTCCTTTAGAGTCTCTTATATGCTTTAGGCTTAAAGACAATTAACCTTCTAATTAGCTGTGAGGGCACGAATCTATATATGCATATCTGTAATATTGTTATTGTCTTTAATTTCTAATCCTAACTAGATCTTGGGTTCCTCTTGGGTAGAGGCAGGTCTTTTAGATAAGCTTACTTTAGGTGCCATTGTCAGCTTTCTAAGGTTTATTAGAATTATATAATTTGGTTTTAATTTTAGGGTTCTTTTTAGGGGCAGGTTAAGTACAGTCTGGCCTATAAAAGTGGGATATTGTTAGGGCCTTCCTAGGCGTAGTAGTGTAAGTTTTTTAGTGTCTGAGTATAACGCGTTAACGCGTTATTGCAGATAGAGGTCTTCTTTTAGGGTGGGATATTATAGAGGCCTTCCTAGGAAATGTAGGGAGAGCTTAGTATAATGTGACGGGCTTGTATAAATGCTTCTGAACTAAAGCTTGTAGATTGCTACTATATAAGAATACTAAGCTAAGGAGGAGAAGAAGATTGGTAGAGACTGGTAAGATATAAAGGGGTTGTTAAGGCGCTAGTAGTAAGCGAGCCAATAGCAACTTGGCAGAATATGGCAGAATTTGGCAGGTTGCCTAGAAAACGGCAAATTGCCGCAAATTGCCTAGGAAATGGCAAAGTAGTAGGTAACGCGCTCTAGCACCGTCACAATTATAGGGTTTTCTTAAATAGAGTTTTCTCCCTATATGTAAATAAGGAGTAGTCTGTATAGGCCTAATAGGGATCTAAATTGGACGTTAAGTAATGAATATTATTATATATATTAGAAACAATAATCCTTTAAGCTTAAGACGCTACTGTTTAAAGTATCTAATAATTATAAGCAGTTCCTTATTATATATCTTATAGTTTAATTTAGTAGGGGTAAGTTTTTAGAAGAGAAAGGCTACTAGATATAGTTCGCCGTTCTTATTATATTATAATAATACTCCCCCTAGCGCATAATTAAATAAGTCCATTTTAATAATATATTTAAGGTTAGGGTTAAAGTAGGTAAAAATTAGAGCAGTTATACAGCAATATTTTAAGTTATTAAAAGCTTATTTATATCTAGCGGTCCATTTAAATTTTATATTCTTTTTAGTTAGGTTTATTAATAGCTAGGCAATTTTTAAAAAGCGGTTAATAAATTAATAATAGAAGTTTATAAATCCTAGAAATCCTTAAATATCTTATATATTACCAGGGCTTCCCTAGTTTATAATTATAGCAACTTTTTTAGAGTCTATTTTAATTCTATTGCGGGATATAATTAAGCCTAAGTATATAACCTTAGACGCGTAGAACTTGTATTTCTTAATATTGCATTATAAACCCGTATCTTATAAGCGTTTAAGGACCATTTTAATATATTTCTAATATTTAAAAAGTAAGAATAAGTAGATTAAGATATTATTAAGATATGTAGTAATAAATATATTAAGGAATTTATAAAGTATATTGTTAATATATTGCTAAAATATACTAGGACCGTTTTTTACGCTAAATAGCATTACTAGGTATTTAAAGAGTCCCTATTGTATATAAAAAGCTATATACTTTTTATCTCCTTTATATATATAGATTTTATTAAAGGTAGTAACTATATTAAGCTTTATAAAGTACTATACCTTTACTAAATAATTAAGTGTCTCTTAAATTAGGGGAATTAGATATTAGTTTTAAATTATAATTACGTTTAGAGCTTAATAATTAATATAGAATCTTAAGCCTCCTTCTAGCTTTTTAATAAATAGTATAGGTAAGATAAATAGGGATTAACTAGGGCAAATAAATCCTTTTTCTAGATTCTTATTAAGGTATTATTATATTATAAGTAGTTCTACTTATAATATACTATATAGTGGACTAAATTTTAGTATTATGCTAGGCTTAAGTTCTATCTTAAAATTGTACTTATCTTGGTACAGGGCTAGTTAGTTTATAAATTATTTTTTAAACTTATTAATAAGATTATGGTACTCTTTAGGTATAAGAGGTTAAGGATTAGTATATTATTTCGGTTCTAGTGCTTTCTTAATATCTTCTATAGTTATAGTAAAGATTTTATAATCTTGTCTTTTTGCTAATAAGATAAAAGGTACAGCCTATATTATACAAAATTTAAGAGGTTTTAGCGTAGCATCTTTGCATTTTTTACTATTATTAGTAGTTATAGCTTTATTGTTTTGGTTTAAGGCTTATAGTAAGGGCAATTTATTATAAGGGCGCGAAGAGGCTTTGGGGAAGATTTAAAGGAACAAATATAAATTCTATCTAATTTAAGGGTATATAGCTCTTGCAAAGTACAAGATGTTACGTAAAGAAGAGAAAGGAATATAGGAAACTGTCGGTATCACCCAGGGGGTACTGCAATTGCAATAAGTAGTTCTGGTTCTTGGTTTATTCGTGTCTTCTTTTCGTTGCAGAGGATCGTAAGGATCGCGGTGCCTAAATAGGGGGGGGCTAAGGTCGGGCTATCTATCGGGCCGTAGGTAGTCAGGTGACCTACGCTACGCCATGCGGCCCCTGCCGCATACGCTCTGCGCATAATGCAATTTACAACCTCTACTCGTACAGACAGAAACTTATAACTAAATATTTAGAGTCTTAGTAGCAGACGCGTGGGTATAAGCCCATATGGATTTTAACAAGTTTTAACCAAATTCCATTACGTTAGTGGAATTTAGTGGAATTTAATTAAGTTGGTGGAACTTAGTAGAAAACGGTAGATTATAGCGGATAATTATAGATAGTTATAGATAGTTATAGACAGTTATAAATAGTTACAAACAGTTTTATACATTTATCTATTAAGTGTTTTACCAAGACATTCCTACTATAACTAGGCTAGTCCCATTATAGTACCCCCCTTTTTTTGCCAAAGGTCTAAAACAATTTAATTTAGTTAAGAATTTATAACTTATTACGTTATAAGCGTCGTAATATATTTTAAGTTCTTTTTAATTTTAAGTTTTCTACTATTATATTTTATATCTTTATGTTAGGTAGCAGTTATTTGCCTTTATATTGTGTCCATCTAGCTAGAGTAGGCCATAAAAATAGTTCTTATAGAACTCTTTTATTAAGGAAGGCGTGTTGGCCTTAATCTGGTTATAGGTTTCCTAGGTTTATATTTTATATCTTTCCTACTTAATAAGAAGTTTAAATTATTTAGATTATGTTTTCTATTATATATTATTAATTAAGTTAATAAAGTAAGAACTGTTACTATTGTTAACAATTATAGAAGGTAGTGGTAGTACTTTATAAGTTATAGGATCGTTTCTTAAAGGTTATAGCAAGCTTATATAAAACGTTAGGTGTATTTTTATTTTAGTTAGCAGTTTAAGCTTATAGGCGTATAGGCTTAGTTTCTTCTTAATTTAGTATAGGCCTATAAACTTCTAATTGAGTTTCTTTAAAGGCTATTAAGTCTTTAGGTTTTATATACTTAGGTAAGCTATATTACCTTCTTAAAGTCCTATATAGAAGCTTATCCTTTATTTACATGCCATTCCTATAATGTTTAAGCATACGTTAACTTACTTTATAATAGTTCCGTTAACTACTTTATTTAATTAGTAAAATTATACGCGTTAATTAACTAGATCTGTTTAATTATGGGTCCTGTTATATTAATATTAGGTTATAGCTTAAATTTAAGTTAAGGGTCTTATCTATAGGTTGCGTAGAATGGTGTTACGCCTATTAATATATTTATTATATTATTTATAGTAAAATTAGCTAAAGGTAGCCATTTTTCCCTATCGTCTTATAGGTAGGAGCAGTATATTTATAAGTATTATTCTATAATCACGTTCGCAATTTTAGTTTAACCATCTATCTCTAGATAAAATGCAGTTAAAAGTTGTATTTAAATGCTTAATTGTTTATATAGAGCTTACTAGAAGTCTAAAACAAACTAGCTTCTGCAGTTAGATATTATTATATTAGGAAGTCCGTATAGCTTAAAGATATACTTAATAAAACATTTGGCTACTGTCGGAACGTTAATCACGTGACGTAGTTACGAGACTACGAGGCGAGACTAGCTAATCTGACTTAGAGCAACCCCTGACTTCTAGACAACAATCAACTACCAACTTTAACACCGCATACGTACCACTACAAGTGATATTCGTGCACGTTGATAAAGCGAGTATACTGACACTGATCAGTAGACGTACAGATCAGGAAATACGCAATAGCAAAGCTTAAAACCATATATTAGCTTAACTGCTAACGCGTCAGATCGCAGAGCTATCGCCCTATTTCAGTTAAAGGAGAAAACTACGTTACCCTTAAAGCTTGAGACCACGTATTAGCTTGCTGATGCGTCAGATTGCCTAGAGAATTGTATCTTTACTTAGAGAGAGCTATGTTATCCTTAAAGCTCGAAACCACGCATTAACTTAACTGTTAACGCGCTAGATCGCCTAGAGGACCCTTAAAGCTTGAAACCACGTATTAACTTAACTGTTAACGCGTCAGATCGCCTAGAGGACCATATCTCTGCTAAGAATTGTCTATAGTGTCTAAGAACTGTAGATTCGTTAATAGGACATATATATACCTTTATACCCTTAACCTCGACCTTGACCACACCCCTAACCTTAATATAACCTCAACCTTAACCTTAACCCCGACCTTAAACCTTAACCTTAAACTTAAACCCTTAGAACCTCCACTTAACCTTAAACTAAACATACACAAAAATATGACAATATAGAAATTGACTAGAAGGAAAGAATTGCTAAATACGGCAACGGAATTAACTTAGAGACGGCTACGGATAATAATCTAGCGGAGTATATGGAGATTAAGATGCACCTATACACACAATCTAACCTTACAGACTCTTTATTGTGGACAGTGTTTTAGGAAGACTTTAAGGACTTTACGCTAGAAATCTTTATACGAGTATAATCTAATACTAGAATGGGAATCCGTAAATACCTAGTTAAGAGAGGAGTATATATTGTTAAGCAAGATAAGAGATACTCCCTTGGCAAGGTACTGATGGACGTCGCCAATAAAGAAGAGTTTCACGAATAGATAGATAAAGAGATTGGTCTAGCCCTTAATAATATTAAGCTAATAATTACTGTAGCTCTGCAAGACTAACTTAATGCAACCCTGGATAAGCTCGCTGCACTACTAGCTACTCCGATTGCTGCACCGCCAGCTATTTTAATTACTGCACCACTAGCTACTCCGGTCGCTGCCCCCGCTACCCCTACTACCCCCCCTAGATCTACTCCTACCGCTGCACCGCCAGCTACTCCAATCACTGCACCACCAGCTACTCCGGTCGCTGCCCCCGCTACCCCTACTACCCCCCCTAGATCTACTCCTACCGCTGCACCGCTAGCTACTCCGATCGCTGCCCCTACTACCCCTCCCGGTCCTTAATCCTCCAATTATAACTAAATCCACGCTCTTATTGACTAACTGCTATGGCTAAGAGAGCAGCAACTACAGCAGCTATAGCAGCCGCAGCAACCGTAGCAGCTATATACATATACACCACCTAAACTAGCTGTGCCTAGTGTGGAGTAAGGACTTAGATAAGGACCTAGATACAGTAAAGAGGTAGCCATAATTGCAAAGATCTACACAGACGACCAAAAGTATGATAGAGTTAGTAACAGCTTTAACTTTAAGTTAACTATCTTTTATAATATCTACAAGAGATCTAGCTTGCCACTAGAAGGCTATACAGTAGCATTCCCTAGTATGCTAAAAGGGCTTGCTTAGGACCACTACTATAATAGTAACCTTGAGTTAAGACCTTTTACGGAAGCCTGCAACTACATACAATAGTTCTTTAAAGGGCTAGAATACTACTGCAAGAACCTTACAAAGTGGAACAGTATAACCCTTTAAGGAGTTATAGACAAGAACCCTAATAAGTTAATTTATTAAAACTTCCAACTGCTTATAGATAAACTGCTAAAGCAACGTTATGGACTACACCTAGACTTTTGTACGAACTGTATTCTTATAAATAAGTTGGTTACTGCTTGCTAGGGAGTGCTAGTATACTATATTACTGTCTCTAACCCTTTAGAAGACCTCTCTTAGTTAATTAGTAAGCTATAATCCTCTATTATTATATGGGAAAAAGAATACCCCCTATAGGCCTTAATGAGATCGTCTCACTAAGCTTTTTTTACGGATTAACGTTACTATTGAAATGACCAAAATTGAGACCGAAATACTAATTGCTATAGCAGCAATCGCCCCTATAGAACTAACGGCAGACTAAAGGCCAAGTGCTATATTTGCAAGAAGGAGGACTGCCGCTTATAGAAATATATAGAGGAGGAGCGTAATCGGTCCAGAGACGACTATAAGAGACGTTTTATTAATATTAAGGGCCGCAATAAGGGCAACTTTAACAACTACTTTAAACAATACGTTGCCGCCTGTAAAAGAGATGAAGAGGATAACTTAGACTTTGAAGCCTATATACACAACACTAACGACTCTGGGAGCAATACCGGAGAACCTAACAATAGTTCTGCCTATATTACTACCTTTGGAACACTTACCATAGAGGAAGCAACCTTTATAAGCGTAGAGCTAGCTAATAAGGCTTATATACACCTACTTATGGCTTCAGAACTTACCACGGAGTCTATTATAGAACCTTACACGGAGACCGACCCATTTGCCTATAGTACAGCTATAACTACAGCGCCACGATATACCTTAACGGTCTTTATAGGAATTATAATTAATACGGGTACTTCGCGTAAGTCTATAGCTGGCTATAGCCAATTCTAAGCTTTATAGGCTGTAGATAAATCTATAAGCCTTAATACGTTAACTAAGGGCCAAGTAACTATCTAATTTGGGATTAGAGCCTCTACGTCTGTCGGAACTATAGACGTCAACAGCCCTATAGGCAAGGTACAATTCCATATTATTATAGCAGATACTCCTTTCCTACTTTGCCTAGTAGATATGGACAGACTCTATATCAAATACGATAACCTAAAGGACGTCATTATTACTCGCACTAAAAGGGTGCCAGTAGTTAGACAATTCGGCTACCTATTTCTCTTATAGAGCTTCTGTCACGAAGTTCGTGTAGAGGGATTTATTAATGCAATGGGTTGATTAATTAATGATCTTGACTTGATTGTTAATTAATCTCAATGTTTTGACCTAGGGCCCCTAGGGCTCTATAAAGAGATTTATAATACACGTGCCCCGTGCACGTGACTCGTGTATGTGTCCCACGCCTTAGAGAATATAGATTATCTAACATACCCCCTTAGCTTTAAGCTCTTTGAGGTCAAAGCTAGCCACCTTCTTGTGTCCGTTAATGAGTTAATTAAACCGTAATCTTATCTAAATCCTTTTATCTTGCTCTAATACCGTCCCTTAGGTCCTCTAGTTGCTTTTTTTTATCTAGCTGCTCCTTAATATCCACCATCCTAATCATATTAACGAAACTTTGAAACCTCTGCTTGGGCAGGGCCTTTATAAGTCTATTAGCGATCATCTCCTTTGTCGCTGTCTATTAAAATCATACTCGTCTTATTGCGTATTCCTGACGTAGCCAGTGTTAATGGATGTCAATGTATTAGAGCTTCGTAATTAGCTTTACTGTGTCTTCTATAATTAGTTAGAGCGTCTGGGTGTTATCGCATTTGATAATTAAGGGCTCGTTTAGGCATAATGTTATTACGTTAAACAGCCTACTAGTAAAGATAGCTTCCTTTACTGTTTGTAATAGGGCTAACAACTCGGCTTCTATGCTCAACATTATAACTATACCCTACTTGTTTGCTCTCTAGGCGATCGGCCCCCTAAATAGCTTTATAATATATCCTTGCGAGCTCTTTCTGTCAATGGAGTTGTCTGCGAATAATATATTGCTGGCACAGATAAATGATTATGCTTTACCTCTACTGTCTCTTCTGTTATCTCGTCCTTTGTCGCGTATTCCTTTGTCTCTCCCTTTACCGTTTATTCCTTCCTTATCTCCTCTATAGCAGATTGCTCTGCTTCTCGTGCTATATAGGTATTGGATGACTCTGTCTACCGCTTAATAATACTCTTAGCTTAGGTCCTAATTAAACCTTGCTAGCCTTAATACTACAAACGCAATATCCGGACGCGTTATAGTGGCTGTATAGAGTACTAAACCTAATTTTCTCTGATATAGCATTATAGAGGCTGGTAGGGATATAGGGCGGACTAATAGGTCTATATTAGGGGACGGACGCATCAGACGGATCAATTGGTGATTAGTAGGGAGGAGTTCAGATTCTGCTATAGGAGTGTTTAGAAGACACCCTATAAGATCTATCTTATACTAATTAGCTATCTTCTTAATATAGGCTTCCTAGGATAGCTATAGGAGCCTCTAGCTATAATTACGTAGCACGTAGATTTCTAGGAACCATTTTAGCTCGCTAAGGGTACTTATCTGGTATTCCTTGCTCAGCTCCTTAATTGCTTCTTAAGCTTTCTTCTTATCTATTTTTTGGTAGTAGAAGACAATATCGTTAACATAGAAGAAGACGACTATTCCACCTTTTAGCATAACACACGGCTTTTAAGGTACCTCTTTAAAACCCAATTCATTTAACAAGCTTGTGAGATTCTTCTGCTATAATAGTAGTAATTATTGTAGTCTGTATAGGGCTTTTCTTAAGCGTAGTACTTTGTCTGTCTTTCCTTTGTTGAACCCTGGCGGTAGCTTTATATAGACGACCTTGTTAAGATCGCAATAGATAAACACATTGACTATATTTATCTGCGTCGTCTCCAGGTCGAATTTTGCGGTAATCGCTATAAGTGTTCGGAAGGTTGTACTAGCTAATATAGTAGCTCTCGTAGGTAGGTCTCCTGGGGCCTATTAATTTCCGCAGACTACTAATCGTGCCTTGCATTTCTGGAGAAATCCATACTTGTCTATCTTGTAGACGAACACCTATATTGAGCTAAGAACCTGCTGTCCCTTTATATACTTCTTATCTGTTTCTTAAAATAACCTTATTTAATAATGGGATTGGAGGTAAGCTTATTAAGCTTCTTAGAACTAATCTTAAAGAGGATGCGTATTAAGATCGCGGATTGACTAAGGTGGCGGAGGTAAGTTCTTTCTATATAATCTGACATCGCGTGTTCTGCCTAATTTTAGCTTGCTGTCATTAAGTCAACTATTAAGGTTAAACTTCCTTCCTGCTAAAAAGGCGCCGTGATAGGCTAATATAATTCTTTTAGTAACAAAGTCTTTAAACCTATCATCGCAGGCTTCCTTAAATAAGTCCTTAATAGAGTTATTAAACACCCCCTAAGTGTAAAACCCATCTCCTACTTGGCTAATAATGTCCTAATTAGTACCTTATACATCTAACTTCGTAGGATACTCAACGTGAAAGGCATATAGAGATTCTTCATCTTCTTCTATTAGAGGTGGCGTATAATACATATCTTTAAGAGCTCTTATAAGCTTAAAATCTGCTAACTTATTAAAGGTTTAAACTGGCTTATTAACGTTATTATCTTCCTCTTAAATTAACGGTTTAAATACTTCTTTATTGTCTTCTAGAAGGACCTCATTCTTAGTTAGGGTATTAGGGAGTTAAATCTTCTTAATTAGCGTGTCTAACTTAGCGTGTAGGTCCTTTAAGATGTCTATTTACTTACCGTCAAAGAACGTCTTCTCGTCAAAGATAACGTCCCTAGTAGAGATAATAATACCTTTATATAGGATCCAGATCCTGTAGATATTAGTAGAGTTATAGCCAACAAGGTAGCTAATATGGGCTTATAGATCTAGCTTGCTTAGCCTTTTCTTCTTTAGCTAGGCGTCTGACGTCATCGCGTACGCCCTATAGCCGTAGGCTTTTAGGTGCGCTAGTTACGGCTTTCTTAACCCATTAGCTAGAAAGGTATAGAACCTCTTATAGGGCGATTTCCAACCATTGCTTTCCCATGGCGTTTAATCTTGAAGGTAGACTATATAGTCAACTATCTCTTTCCATAGATTGTATGGTAGATTAGCAGCAATTCTTATTATATATACTCTCTTAATAATCACACCCCCTAAGCGTTCGGCGGTACCATTTTAAGCTTAGGTATAAGGCGCTAAAGGCTTAAATATAATCCCTTAAGTCTATAGCCATTTAAGGGTTCTCCTTCTCCCTAGCTTGTTGTCTGATCTAATAGTGTTAACCTTAAGGTTATACCTTAGACGAATCCATTGGATGAAATCTTTAAGCACTTATAGTATCTCCTTCTCTTCGCCATGCATTATTATAAAATATGGAAAGGTTCTCCCTAAAAAGGTATTATAGATAAACATAACTCGTATAAATCCAGCATGCGCTTTCTTAAGGTTAGTTTAGTTAATATAGAGGTTAAGATAAGGTTTATTAATATTCCGTTTTAAGAACCTTCTTAAGACCTAACACTTGATTTTAGCGAGACTATAATATTAATATTCTATTGTCTTTGGGCCTTAAAGCTTAACTCCTAGGGCGTTAAGACCTAAATAATAAAGGCTTATAGGTCCTAGATAACCTAGACACAGATACTATAAATACGTATTACCTTTTAAATCTAGATAAGCGTTTTTTAACAATACTCTGCGCTTTTATTAGCGGCGTAGCAGTTGGCTTATATTAAACGCTAATTGACTTCCTAGTCAGACGTATTTAATAGTCTATTATCTATAACATTCTTCTATTTAATATAGGATCGTGTCATCCTTCTAAACTAAAAGATTGTTGTCTCCTTTATTGTCCTAGTAGAACCCTCATTTTTAAAGCAGATGGAACGACACTAGATTCGTATTAAAGTCCGTATAAAAGGCAATGTCCTTAAGACGTAGGGTTCCCTTGCTCTTGTCTAGTTTTGTAATTTAGATAGTGATATTGCCGTAGCCTAGTATGGGCACTTTTGAGCTGCTGGCGGTAATATATTTATGTCTTAGAGCTTTCCTAAAATTATAAAAACAAGAGAGGTTATTAAAGATATAGAGAGTGGTTCCTAAGTTAAGAATAATTAATAGCTTTAGTGGATGGGTTTGACCGGTGTAATACAATTCTAGGAATATTATATTAGCTTCTCCCTTAATCTTAACTTCTTAGCTCTTATCCTGTTGTTATTAGGCCTTGTCTTCTTGTTCTTTAAGTCTAATCTTCGCAACTTAGTTAGTAAGATTCTTATTCTTTTCTACCTTCTTTAGTGCCCTATTAATACGCGCATCTCCTATTATAACTCCTACAGGTCTCTTGTCTTTAAATAAATACTAATAGTCCTATAGGGAGTGTCCTTATATTCCGCACGCTAAGCACTTAGGTGTTGGCTTCTTGTAGGACGTCTCCTTATCCACCAGTGTCCTGGCTCTCTTTAAGCGTCTATTACATGCTAAGGCCTTTCCTCTTTATGAACCTTTAGTAGTATTAGAGTAATCCTTAGTGGCTTGCTCTGCGAAGTCTATATTAAAGGTACTGCCTCTTATAGTAGTATTAGCTTTCTTTAAGGGTATTCTAAGTCCTTCTTACAGCTCTTTTACTACTTTATAGTATTTGGAAGATCTTAACTTCTAAGGGTTATTTAACTCGGTAGTGTACTTTATATAGTAGGCGTCGCTAAAAGGTTAAATAACTTCTGCCAAATCTTAAAGCTAGATACTATCGGACATTTAAAGGATCTTATACTTCTTTTTTAGGGATATTGCGTGTTCCCATTAATCTAGCCATTAGTTTAATTTTAACAACTATTTAAACCCCTTAAGGGCTTCCGTGTACTAGTATTGTACCTTCTTTCTAATAAACAACGAGGTAGGTTCTATGTTCTCCTTTAGCTAAGATAGCCATTCTTTAACTATTAAGGAAGGGTTAAGCAGTAGCTTCTTCTAAATTAATACTATAGACGTAATCTAGGTGCGGATCTATTAAAGATAATCTTCCTGTCTTAGGAAATACTTTATATCCTAGTTGTAGTATTGTCTGCTATTCTTATACGCTTTCTATTAATTCGTCAAGAGCTGCGCATATAAGGTTGCATTCTTATTAAAATCTGTGACTTCTGGATAGGCTGGTTCTTGTAGTAGACCTCGTTGAGGTGCTGCACCATCTGGGTCAACGTGGGCCCAAATTCGCTGATCTACGAGGGCTCGGAGTTGCCATAGCCATT
>Ga0307507_10003039_pt1 | contig 33560 bp, 31 predicted proteins | sample 7_EM_MG_FD_207223 | JGI IMG/M metagenome (GOLD analysis project Ga0307507, IMG submission 207223) | Populus trichocarpa ectomycorrhiza microbial communities from riparian zone in the Pacific Northwest, United States - 7_EM | ecosystem: Host-associated > Plants > Roots > Unclassified | place...
TAAGAAACCTTGCGAAAGTCTCTCAGACCATAGAATCAACTTTTTGACAAAAAAGGTTAGCGATATCCGCTTGCGGATATACGTATGTCCGCTAATTGATTCTATGGTCTGAGCTTGCTGAGGTAAAGCGTGGACTTGGCTCGCCTGAGTGGCCGGAAAATCGATAACCCGAACACTGTCAAGAATCTTTTAGTCGTTGCAAGGCGCAGTTGTTGCTGCTGCGCTGCCTTCCAACTTATACCTTACATTCGGAGCACAGCAGTAAGGTGCCGCGAGATGTCAGGCAAGCATCTTCCTCAGGAAAGCGCTGCGGCAGGGCGGACTTGCAGGAGATGTCGAACGGCGGAAGCCTCCCTTGTGTTCCGTACAGAGCCTCTTTGCAGGTGTGTGAGGACCTGTTCTGAACAGCTTGCATCTCTAAAGTACTCACTGAGATGACTGACTAATTACAGAGACTGTTTTATCAAATATGTTCGTACAAAGGTGATAAAAAGAATGGAGTCTTTCCGGGTGCGATTTTCAGCAGTAGATCGGTCCCGAAAGCTCCTTTTGCCCGTTTCTTTCGGGGTGTCTTCACTTACCCTGCTTCATGTTCTTGATCATCACCTCTCGAATCAGAAAGAGAGGACAGGACGAACGGGCTTCGAGTTGCAACTATTGTTCGTCGATACTTCTGTCGTGGAGAGAGCCTCACCTGAGCCGCAACTTGTATCACTTCTCAGGGACCAGTTTTCGGATTATTGCTGTACCACAGTATCTCTCTCGAGTATCCTTGCAAATGACGGTACTAGCGGCGAGGCTGATCTTCGCGAGTTTCTGCCTGTAGTTGCCAAAGCAGATGCGCAATCCCTTTCTGCAGAGCAAAGATTAGAGCATCTAATGAAATCGCTTCCATCTGCTACAGCTCGGTCAGATGTCATATCTGTTCTCCGTACAAGGCTTATTGCCAAGGTTGCAGGGGAAAAGGGATGTGAAGGAATCCTCTGGGGAGACTGCACTACTAGGCTAGCTGAGAAAACGCTGGCTGAAACTGCTAAAGGCCGAGGTTTTTCGCTGCCATGGCAAGTGACTGGCGGCGAGTCACCTTATGGGATTGCATTTAACTATCCACTTCAAGATTTGCTGAAAAAGGAACTCGTTGCGTATGCCAATATGGCGAATCCATCATTCTCTTCACTAATACATCAGTCTTCTGGCTCAGGTCAACCCTCCGCGAGCTCAAAAAACACCACGATCGACGATTTGATGAAGCAGTATTTTGAATCTGTGGAAGAAAACTATCCTAACATTGTAGCCAATGTCGTGCGAACAACCAGTAAATTGCAAGCACCGCCTTCCCAGAGCACGGGCCAGCGTTGCAAGCTGTGCAGTATGCCTGTTACCAATGGAAATTTTGGAATCCATGGTTGGGGTGGCAATCAACAAGATTCTGTGGACACTTCATCTGAGCTATCTGGGAACGGCTTCTGCTACGGATGTACAAGGTCTGTCCCGCAAGCAACAGTGCTGTTACCTTGAGGCCCTCACGAGAGGCAGACGGCCTCGTACCTGTTGCTCGAGGGTTTCTCGACCAAATTTTTTTTTTGTACTTCGATTGGAAGCGCTGAGATGAGAGGCAAAGGATTGTAAAAGTACGATTTTGTTTCGAAATCATCTGTGCGACAAAATTTTGGCTTATACATCGTGGAAGATAGTAGCCTAGGAGGTGTGCGCACCCTTGTACCGCTGATCCTAAAACGCTCGAAGCGCCGAATCACCGCGCCACATGCATGCGTCTAACACGGCGCGAAGCCATTGGGTTAGGAAAGCCACAAGAAGTCTGCATAGTGTTTCAGCATCCTGGCTGTTGCGTACTGTCCTCTCTAGATATCTTAAAGATGCCTGGAAGTGGCATCAGTTTGTCGCCTGGATCCCTAGCAGTTTCTCGTCATGTTTTTTTTACTTTATTTCTTTTATGTTTTACCTAGGCATTTAGTAGTCTCTGCACATCCTATTTTTGAAGCTCGTTCAAACAATGGCTCTATCAATTCTAATTCTCCTTCTGGTTGGGTTAATACTCCCCATGTGCGGGGAACCTTTGACCTATTGATATCCTGTTTAACGACACTATCGCTTTGCGCATGGACAGCATATCATCCAAATGTACTTCCTAAGACCTCTGATATACGAAACTTTGGACGCCGGATTATGTGGATGACAATTGCGATATTCGTGCCGGAAGTGGTGCTATTCTGCGCCTGGGAGCAGTGGTGGACTTCAAGGCAGTTGAGAAAAGAAGTGAACGAACTTGGAAGTGTAGCATTCAATGGGTCAGGCGCAAAGCTCGTAAGCCATTGTAACCTTGTCTTTCTTAAGCCATCGCTCATATGACAGAATGATCATGATCATAAGCAATGCCTCGCATGCCCGAAAGTTGAGAATACACCTGGTGAAGATGCCTCTGGATCCGAATCAGAGAGTACCGGAGAGCAGGTCTCCGTGCGACAAAGTGTGGAGAATGGTAATGATGAGTTGCCGCTCGGGGTTAATGAAAGCTCTAATCCTCAAGGCGACGAGAACGGCAACTGGAGTGCCCAGGGCGGAGATGAACCGAATCAAGCAAAAAATGAAAAACAAAAAAGCCCGAAGCAGTGGACCATGGAGCAGGCCTTCTTCGCTCTATGCGGAGGGTTTGCTGTTGACTCTTCTTCGTTCTCGTATCAGCCAACGCTAACCTTCACACCTGCCGGGATAAGATTCCTAGCAAAGCTTGGTATACTGCCTCAGGAGTCTCCAGAAGTAGTGACGGACAAAAGCAAAGCCGACACCTTTGCAAAGGTTCTGGTCTGCATTCAAGCCGGCTGGTTCTTCGTTCAGAGCATAGCCCGCCTGGCTCAGAAGTTACCGTTAAGTCTCCTCGAGTTACACGTCCTAACGCATGTGTTGTGTGCTTTCTGCATGTATTTTCTGTGGTTTGATAAGCCATACAACGTTGGAAATCCAATAATCTGTACGAACGAGAAAGTGGTAGATATGGCAGCTCTGTTTGCATTAGAAGATCAAACGGTACGATTGCACCCCACCTTTTCCTGCCTGAATGCGTCCACCACACTGCCATTTTCCACAGACTGACTCAGAAGAAGGCTTCTCGGTATAAATTCCCGGGCGACGAGTGGAAGTGCTCTCAGATGTCAACAATCGGCCTATCAGAAGTTGAAGGCACCACCAAAAACCCGGTCCACCGTTCTTCCATCGTAACTTACGTCAAACGATTCTGGTACGCTAAATTCCCCGATTTCAAAAAAGATCCAGAAATACCCCGCCACACCACGCCCCCACCGTCTCGCATCCCCGCCAGAACAAGACAAGCGCTCGAGCACCAGACCCGCGCCAACCGCGCCCTCGCCCTCCTCAAATCCAAAGGCCATCACTTCCAGTGGCTGGACAAGGCAGAGCGCTACGACGTGCTCGTCCCCGATTCCGACCCCGCCGACCCAGACTACGAGACGCACTACCACCGCTCCGTCGCTGTCCGGCTGCCGATCGACTACGTCGTCGCCGCCCGTAGCAACCTCCGCATCGACGGCATGCCCTACAGGGACGCCGACGACGCGGGCAACGCGGACCGCGACCGCTTGCACGGCACCCAGATCAAGACCTTCGCTGCCATGAGCGCCGTCTACGGCGGCCTGCATGTCGCCGCCTGGCCGTTCCACTTCCCGTCCGTGGTCGAGATGTGGATGTGGCGGGCCGCGGGGCTCGCCATGGCTGGCGCGCCGGTGCTGACTCTCGTCTTCATAGCGATATCGAATGTCGGGAAGATGGTTGCACCAGGGACGGCGACGAGGTATAGGGGATGGGCGCTTGTTAGGAGGGTTGTCTCAGACGTGGTTTTTACGTCTCCTGCGGCGGTTTTGGGCGTTGTGACGGTAGTGTTATGGGGCTTGTATCCTGCGGCGCGGTTGTTCGTGCTTGTGGAGAGCTTTGCTAGTTTGAGGAGCAGTCCCGCGGGGACGTATGACATGGTGGCTTGGACAGGGTTTATTCCCCATGGTGGTTGAAGAGAGGGATAGCTGGAAGATTAGTGTTTACATCTTTGAAGAATTAGTTTTAAGAAAGCGACTTAGGGCCTGCTTGAATATATTTTCACGTATCCCTTAACCCGCTGAAATTCGTCCACGCATTATCGATAAGAATCGGCCAATTAAATCGACGTAATCAACTTTTCGCGTAGTTTAGTCGCTGTTCTGCACGGACCACTTACTCCGTGGACGCCAGCGGGTTAAGAGACAAAATTAGTACAGGAATACGTAAATTTTTGGTCGATTGCGATCTACACAGAGCATCTACCATGCTGAGAAAAATTAGAAGTGTCGCCATGTCGTTCTTAGGGTATCAATTGAGGGTTATAATTAAAGAGAAGAATCACGCCGCCACTAGAACGCCGGAGCCATGAGCGATGCAGTCGGAAAGCCCAATTTTCCACACTCCGCAACTTTCTTAACGCCGAGAGCTCTTCCTTGTGTTATCCCTTGAGCGCCGCCCCATCTCGATATCTGGCTGCCTTTCCTTCCGACTGCCGCTGCTCAGCCAGCCCTTCCCCCTTGTGTCTGCAGGGACGCCTCCTCGAGTCTCAGTCGGCATTCTCGCTGGAGCTGGGGCTCTCACTCCTGCGTGTTCCTCATAGGCAGGCGGCGTGCCTCTGCGGTCATACTCCTCGTCGCTAAAGTCCTCGTATACCGTCGCAGGTTGTGGTCGCTCATTCTTCGGCAGTCTATCTTCTGCTTCTCGCTGTGCCCTAGGCTTGTAGGCTCTATCGAGGGCTTTCTCGAGGAGGCGCAGGTTACGCGTATTGGCTTTGAAAGCGGCGTCGGCAAGGTCGCCAATGAAGGGAACGAGGCCGACAGCGAAGTCGAGAACGACGTTTGTCCACATCATTATGACGGTGCTGGTGCTGAGTCCGCAATGAACTTTCATGCAGCTGCGAACGAGCATCACTGCTAATAGCATATCGATGGCGTCGCCGGCACTGGAGAGAATATTTGTTAGCTTGTGTTTCTCGGAATTGCTTCCTCAAGTAGGGAGCATGTAATACTTACGCAGGAATTATGCCCACAACGCTGCTCCAGCCAAACCGGATCCCCATCAAGTTGAACAGGCACATGTCGAGCTTATAGGAGCGCGAGCGCATTTTGGCTAGGATGACGGCATCGTGCTCTGGGATATAGTCTGGGACCTGCTTCTTCACTTTCTTGAACTTTCCGGGCTTGCCTGGGACTTCAATACGGGCAAAGTAAGGGTCCTGTACGTCATTTGTTAGTATTGTTGGAATCATAGGAAGATGGTGGAAGTGCTTACCTGGTCGCCCGAGACTTCCTTGGTCTTGTATTTCGCCATCTGCTTCCGGAGCAGCTTCTTTGCAGCATATTTTCCGATTGCGTTCGCCATTTGTGTGTTTAGCTTGTGTTGAAGAGGATTTGTGAAATTGATGACGAGTAGATCAGACGTTGCTTTTTTAAAAGTGAAAGATAGGAATGTAGAGATTTCCAAAGGTCAAGCAGTCAGTCTCTTTTTAAAGAATTTGTGTGAAGGATGTTTCTTTTCGGGTTAACGGTTTAATGCGGTTCTCTTTTGAGACGAATTGAGAGTGGTTGGCAGCGAGTGGTCGGCTCCAAAATTTCTGAAACGGGCGTCTCAGCGAAATGCGCCGCTATGAATAGCCAGCGACTGCAACAGCGAAGTAGAGTACAAAGGTAAAAGATGGAAAAAGATGGGCCAGCGAGAGGCCTTTTTATTATTTCGGAGTGACCATGATTGGGAATTAGGGTGGGTGACGGGTTCGGCCGTCATGCCTTGATTTTCAGGGAGGCGCTAGTCGCTGCAAGCTGGAAGACCACTGCCACCGCTTGCCAAACGGCTGAGAATCATGCAAGTCGGCGTCATCCGCCCGTGCTGCCTCGCCCAACCGAGAACACTCGCCACTGCTTGGCAGCTACACCGCCACTTGTGGCGCTTCTTATGGCGTTCTCGCGGGTGCTGAGGTACACTAGCTATCCACTACCACCACCACCAAAAACTCCCGTCCCCAGCGTGACTATTCAACCCGCCATCGCCGTTGCAAGCTTACGTGGCTGTGGAGTTCTCGTCGCCGATCTCCCGCGACCTAGACCGTCTGCTATCTGCTCTCTCCGACTAGTTGCTCGTCAGCAGCAGCCCTTTCCGACCGCGATACGTGTTTTGCGAGGATATGCTGCGGGACACTGGTCAACATGACGGAGACAAAGATGCAGCTAGTTGACTGTAAGTACACACGGCCCATTCTCCTACTCACCTGGGCCCGACTCCAGCTCCAGCCCCGGCACACTGCTTCTCCCCGCCCTCTGTACAACCCGCTGATCACATCGGCCTGCCGGTCTTGTCGCGCGACACTTGTGGCCTATCTTCGGCATGTTCCCAATGCTAACAAATGCTGTAAACAAGGGCTGGACGACCTATGCGTGCGCTTCATCATCAACCTACCCCAAGAAGAGCTCGAGTCCGTTGAGCGAATATGTTTCCAAGTCGAAGAGGCACAATGGTTCTACGAGGACTTCATCCGACCCCTCGACCCCACCTTACCCTCCATGAACCTCAAGAAGTTCTGCCTCCTGATATTTCAGCATTGCCCTCTGCTGTCCGAATTCTCTTCCTATCATCATACCCAGGCCTATTCCGAGTTCCTGGCCTACAAGACACGGGTGCCGGTGCGTGGCGCGATAATGCTTAATGATACCATGGATCATGCCGTTTTAGTAAAAGGCTGGAAAAAGGGCGCAAAATGGAGTTTCCCGAGAGGCAAAATAAATAAGGACGAGAAGGACCTTGATTGCGCTATACGAGAGGTATATGAGGAGACGGGTTTTGACATCAAGGAAGCCGGTCTCGTCAGGGATGAGTCAGATATGAAGTACATCGAAGTATCAATGAGGGAACAACATATGCGTCTCTATGTATTCAGAGGAGTGCCAATGGACACTTATTTTGAGCCGAGAACTCGCAAGGAGATCAGCGTTAGTATAGGGTTGCTCTATGCCCGATGTCTCTACTGACCTCAACTCAGAAAATTTCATGGTACAAGCTTTCAAATTTACCAACGCTAAAGAGGAATAGACAACAGCAACATCAGCAGCAAGGCAATGGAGACGATTTACTGAAGGATAATATGTTCTACATGGTCGCGCCTTTCTTGGGACCCCTAAGGCACTGGATTAAACAACAGCGCAAACTCGACGGAATGCAAGCTGAAAGAGGAATTCACTTGGCACCACCTCCCGTCAGTGCTGAGACTGACCTGGAAGAAACTGAAGCAGACGATGACGCAGTTAGGATAGGAACCCTCGCAGCAGATGAGGGACCTTCCCTTCCAAAACAACCTCAAGAGGAAGAGGATTCCACTCAGCTTCTGGCCAATCTCAGCCGTAGCCATAGAGCGTCAGATAACCTGCCTGAGGTATCTATTTATGCAGAAGCCACACCGGATCCGGCCGCAGAGTTGAAGCGTCTGTTGAGTGTTGGTCGTCCGATGCCCTCAGAACAACCAGTCCCAGTTGCCCAGCAGAAAGAGCAGAATCCACTTCTAGCAATGCTCCAGGGTACCTTCAGTCCTTCTCATTGCCAACCAGCCAATCCCCCAGTGAGATCCTTCGAGCAAATCAATACTCAACCTGCCCAACCCAGAAGCCCGCATCACCATCACCCTCAACCACCACCGTTTTCGAGCATGGTATCTCCGCCAGCGCTTCCTTTCTCACCTGGTCGTTCCCCGCAGCCACTCCCTCCAAACTTACATCGCCCGCAGCCATCTGAATATCTTCCTGCCCAACACCAAAATGGTTTCCATACCCAATATCAAGCATACCGGCCGCCACAACCCGCAAATTTTCAACATCCAGTATTCTCCTCGTCACACGGCTCAAACATCCCATCATCCTTCGGTCAGGAAACACCACGGCCATATCAACGGACTGGTGATCCACAATTTGCGCAAGCTCCACAATTTCCTGGTCTGCATGGTCCAGCAATTCCTCCAGCGTCTAAATTGCCGCCTCCAAAACTTACGGCTCATACATTGACTCTTTTAAATGCGTTTAAGAGCAGCGATAAATCAACGTCTACTGCACCAAAAAATCCCAAGATCGAGCAGTTCGCCGATCGATTCAGTAACGCGAACATGCCGCAAGCCTCCCAAACATCTCATATTCCAGAAGCAGTCTCTCCGTCATCGGGACAGTCACCTTTCGAGATATCCTCAGTCCAATCGCCTCGTGTTGTGTTCAGCGATCAATCCCCAGTAACGCAACCAGCAGCACCCAAGCCTAGAAATGCACACCAGGATGCACTTCTGAGCCTTTTCCGCTCCCCATCCGTGTCTATTTCAACCCCCCCTTCAATTGCGGCTCGCCCAGATGCTTTAGAACCCGAACCAATCGAGCTCGCAGCGCACCCAAGTCCTGGGCTTCCCAGACAACCGTCACCTGCAAAGGGTATGGTTCCGCGAGTGGGTCACAAAACGGCAACCCTAACAGCGAAGTTACCTCGTCTGGGCATCATGGACTACCAACAGCCGCGCAAGCCAAGCCTCACCTCCGCAACCGTCTCTGGCCCGCTGAACGCCCCCGATTTCGAGACCGTCCGGCGGCAGACAAGACAGGCTGAGACAAACGGACACACACACGAAGGCATCTCACCCTCCATGCAGCTAGAAAACAAGCCCCTCCCACCCATCTCCATCCTCTCGCGGCCCCTTACCGCGTCCCAGGACATCCACAGCCCGTCCCGCACACCCCCTATCCAGGCACCCCGCCTAACCCCCTCGCCCAAGCCCTCCCCCTTCCACCCGCAGATCCTGCGCCGCCCGCCGCAAGGTCCGCAAGGCCTGCAGGCAGCACACGCGCCTCTCCCTTCGTCTCCGCTCATCCGCCACGCCGCGACTGTCCCGACGCCTGTCCAGCATACCACTGCGCCGGTGTTCGACCGCCGCGGGTCGCTGCCCTCGGACCAGAAGTCGGCGCTGCTGTCATTATTTAGCAAGCCCGCTACCAACACCACGACTACCGCTGCTACCACCGCCGCTGCCGCCGTAGGAATCGCAGGAATCGCAGGAATCGCGGGAATGGCGCCCGGTACCCCGCGCGCGGCTACGTCTGGGATCAGGAGTCCGGTTAGTCCGCTGCCGGACAGGAGTAGTGTCCAGGGTAGTCCGGCGGCGTTGGCAAGTCGGAGTCGGATTAGCAGTATTGGGGATGGGGCGCCGGTTGGGGCGAGTGCGACTGTTGGGGGGTTGGGCGAGGGGTGGGGGAAGGCTGCGGGGGTGCTGGGGGAGGGGAAGGGGGTGGGGATGAGTTTAGTGAATAAGTCGTTTTTGCTCGGGTTTTTGGAAGACGTGGCGAGGGGGAAGAGGTGAGTGGTGGAGTGGGTTTTTTTAACGTGGGGATGGGTGGAAGCATTGATATCTGGGTTTGAGGGTTTAGTTGCGGTATTTTTAGGGTTTGGGGTTACTGGGTGAGGGCTGGAATGGGTGGTTGCATCAGATAGGTTAAGTTAGGAAGAGCCCTGTAGCTTGAATGGATGGGTTGTCCCTATTTTCGCTCCGTTGCGGCTTGGGGTTTTGTCCATGTAAATCCTGTTATTTATACTGTTTACTATCGCTGGGGGCATGCCGGGAAGTGTAAGAGGCTCTCCTCTCCTGAGGTTATATATACACGATGTATCTTGGATAGAAACTCCACCAGCTCGCATTTACCACCGGCTCGAGGCCCTTCATTTGATGCGAAATGTTAGGGGTGGGTGCTCGAATGAAGTAATATCCATTTGTATTGAATGCGCTGCCATAAATTCTTGCGTTAATCATCTAATACAAAAAGCTACTCTAGCGGCCCTACACGACTCCCCTACTCCCCCGGTTCTGTTTCCTGGATCGGAGAAAGGACGACGCAACTTCACTGCCCAAAAGCGTAACTAGACCGCCTAGAAGAGCGAAAGTTTGATCGGAGTCCAAAATCGACTGTGGGACGCAGGGCATGAAGAAGTGGGACTGCGCAAGAGCGGACCCGCACGCGAGATATGCTCTGACAACGTAGCAGGCGCTCATGAAAAGTACAGCCGGGGGAAATAGTACGCGTACGCGGCGTAGGCCAGGATTGAGAAAGGCAGAATAGCAGCGAAAAGTGTCCGCCGGATATCTGTTATGGCGAATAATATGATAAGGAAGATTCCTGGGCCGAGTAATGTCTTCACTGACCGGCCAATGTAAGGGGATATACAAGACCAGAGGTCGTGCAAAGAGGATCGCGTAGTACCTGGAATAAAATATACAGGGCGCCGAGGAGGGCAGTTATTAAGTACTAGGCTCCTATTAAACAAGAGGCCTGAAGGTATAGGGAATGGCCATCGGCGTCCATACCGCGCCGATACAGCGCGGGGACTGGCAAAGTCGACAGCGAGGAATGCGACACATAGCGAGACAGTCGGGAGAAGGAGTTCGATGGCTATGGTCCCCACCCGTTGCCTAGGAACACGTTCGAGCTGACAGCAGACGATCAGTTGTCTCAGAGCATGCGCAGTACCCCGGAAGGCGATCGAGAAGGCCACGCCAATTGAGCCTATCTCTATATCGAAGACTTCCGAGCTAGCATTGCTCCTCTTTAAAGTTTGCAGAGAACGAGAGATGTAGATAAGGTCAACCGCTGCCCAGTCCGTCCCTAGCAAGTATATCCAAGTGTTCAGGTCGAATCTAGCTTGGGGTGGCAAGGTAGCCCAAACCATGGAGCCGCGGGAGTTAAGGACCATGCTGCCCAAGCACCAGGTCCGTAGAAGCCGCTGGCGCAGGATATTCCTCGCGGATCAGGCGGTGCTGAAGTGATTGATAGACTCAAAGGTGTTGGTGTCCATCGTCCAATTATGGAAGTCGCGGCCAGTGAAGCTGCGCTAGGGGAGCTAGTTATAGGAGTGATTGTTGTACTTGTGTTGAGGCCTGAAAAATTGGCTCTATGAAAAAGTGTGCTGAGGACAAGCAAGCAGATGAAGTAGACCGGACTTCTAGAAGACTGATGAGTATACAAAAATCGAGAGAAAAAGAAAAGACACCTGACCTACCTAGAGAAATATGAGTTGACGTTGTTTAAGCCTCTAAGCCTCCAGGGCTTGTGAGTTTCAGCTCTAAGGAGCTATTGTGGTTGTTCACAGATTAGGCCAATCATCAATTTGAGGCGTTCTGAGCTGAAGTAAACGGCAAGGTAGAATTCTTGCATATTAAGCATATTTCTAGAAGCTTTTATAGGAATCTACTGAAGAGTCATAAGGAACGACGGCAGCTATGGCACTCAATGGAAGTAAATTAGCGGGTGGAGTCGTCTCTGGAGGGGATGACAGATGGCCGCGGAGGTGCCAAGGACGATAAAGCCGATGATGCAAACTTTGAACTCCAGAGCTTCCATGTCTCCACCATATCTCGAATAATTACCCAATCAACTCTCTTTACCTCCTTCCAATGGCTATAACCATGGCTTTCTATAGCTCGTCAACCCCCTTCGTATGCACTCGATGCCTTCGTCGCGCTTCTACTGCCCGGTCTCGATTCAGCACTACAATCTCCCCCCGCGCTCGACGTAATGCTACCTTCTCAGCCACCTCCTATCGTTACAACGCCTTTAAGCCTACTCTCAAGTACTGTCGACCAAGCAGTAATGCGACTATGTCATCTCGTCGCGCATATTTCAACCAACCCGGTCCTCCAAAATCCCTACCTCCCGCCGGCATCGCCGAGCTTTTCCACCGTCGCTTGATATACCTGTCCGGCCAAGATGCTCCTAAATTCCTACAGGGCCTTACTACCAATAATGTCAACCCGAAGGTCATTACGCCATGGTACTCTGCCTTCCTCGATGCGCGTGGCCGCATGATGTGGGATTCTTTCATTTACCCAGACCCATCTCAGGGGTTATCAGGATGGGCTTGCTTCATCGAAGTGGATGGCACCGAGGCTGAGAATCTATTCAAGCATTTGAAAAGGCACATATTGAGGTCTAAAATTGAGATTCGATTGGTGGAGGAGGCCGAGGCCAGCGTATGGGCCGGCTGGCAGGATAATGGCGCTACTGAATCCGAGGCTCGGGCTTCTGAGCCACCTTGGCCAGCCCTATATGATTCCGCTAGCGATCCCAGCTCCTATACAGTTGCTATTTGTGACCCTCGCGCTCCTGGCTTTGGCTGGCGTATTGTCCTTCCAAAGTCGGAGTCCTCGAACCTCATATCGTCCGGAGAAATGAACGAGTTCCCAATTGTAGACGCGACATCTTACCATATACGAAGATATTTGTACGGCATACCTGAAGGACCGAAGGAAATGCCTCCTGCGAGCGCGCTCCCTATGGAATCAAATATCGATCTTATGCATGGGATTGACTTTAGGAAGGGATGCTACGTAGGTCAGGAACTGACGATCCGGACGAAACATACTGGGGTTGTGAGGAAAAGAATTTTACCAGTGCAGTTATATCACAAAACTGAGGAATTGTCTGAAGCATTGCTATTGGCGGGTTATGACCCTAATTGGAGTCTCCAAAAAACTGGGGAACCAGTACACAATGAGCACATTCCTGCCGGTACAGATATCAAACAACTAGATGAAGATGACACAGTGAAGAAAGGCCGCGCCACAGGTAAATTTCTTGCAGGCATTAGCAATGTAGGACTGGCGCTTTGTAGGCTCGAGATGATGACCGATATGAAGGTCAGTGCAGAGGGAGGTAGTTGGAGGCCAGGCATGGAGTTTGGAATGCAATGGGGTGAACAAGACGCAGAAGGGAGGCATAAAAGCGTTAGAATTAAGCCCATAGTTCCTCAGTGGCTAAGAGAGTGAATAGGGGAGAAAAGAGGCGAGTAGCATGAATGTACATCACCAATATAGTTCCATGGTGAAGGTTGCTATAGCGAATCAGCCTCCGATATCATTCTCTAGACGCTGAATATCCGGGTCGTGGCTTGGACCACGAACGACGTCAACAGGGGCTGTGTATGTCGAGGCTATGTACATCATCACGTGATATACATCTCACTTTAACCGTCTGATTTATGAGATAACCCGCGGGCGCCAACTTTATTCTCCGGCCTTGACACTCGAACTTCAGTACTGAGCAACTCTCTATCACTACATACAGTATAACGTTCCATTCGCTTTGCATCACTTCTCTATATAACATTATGGCGATAGAAACATCTCCGCAGCCCTCAAACCATGCCCCTCTACTCTCCCGCATTATTTCACATCTACGCCCCAAATCAAAAGATCAAACCCGAAATTTCCCCATTGACCCTCGGCCGCCTTTACGGCCCTCTTCTCTTCCCCTAGTTCTGTCCAAGCATACCCCAAATCTAGCACTTCAAGGCTGGACCACGGTCTCATTCCCCGTGCCTAGCTCAGAATGCCCATCGCAACACCCACTCCAACAAGGCTTCGAAAACCTCTTTGAGTCCAGCAAAGCGTTTTTCGATCAGCCAATTGAGGAGAAAGAGAAGTGGAAGACAAAGCTTGGCTCTGAGGAAGGTTGGTCGAGGATCGAGGGTGAAAAGGAATTTATCACCATTCGAACTGTCGAGGGTACGCCGGAGACTCTAAGGGATGCTGCGAAGCAGTGCTGGGCGGCGGCAGGGGATCTAATCGACGGAATGCTGGGAGGAGTGAGTGAGAGCTTAGGGATGGATGTAGGAGAGGGCGAGGGCGGGTTGAGAAGGTTTGTGGGGCCGTGTAAACGGTTGGGGGAGACGAAAGAGGACAAGACACCGACTATGTTAAGGCTATTTCGGTATGAAGGCGAGGAAGCTAAAATTGTTGCTGAACGTAAGTGCGACATAACCTTTTCGTCCCAGTGTTTTCTTTTATTTTTTCATTCATCGTTATTTACAATCCCAACTACTAGCTCATGTTTCTATATCTAACCTTGCTTAACCTCTCAACCCTCACTTTTCTTTTCCATTCATTCACTTACTACCCCAAAAGCCCACAGCGATCTTGGCCTCCTCAGTATGGTCATGGGGGCCACTCCCGGTTTAGAGGTCTGGGACATTCCCTCAAGATCATGGTTCCCGATTGAGAAAACCTATCAACAGCCATCAGCATCTTTACTTGTAGGTCGGCAGCTTGAGCGTCTCTCGAACTTCCGCTACCGCGCAGGAGGTCATCAGGTGCGGTCTTATGGCGTTCCACCAAGCCCTTCTCCACCATCACAACCTTCCGGTCAAAAGGATCCGAAATATCGTTATTCTATTGTCTTTGTTCTCCGCGCACATGATCGGGTAGCGATAGACACGGACAATTTGACTACGTCAATCACTGGCGATTTTCAGACGCCAATCAAAGGGATTACGGCTGGGGAAATGTTCGAGCAGATCAGGAGCTCGCATTTCAATATTAATACTAATGTAGAGGAAAGAGATAAACAGAAGAAAAAAATAGCCGAAATTAAGCAGAGGGCGGCATCAGCAAAGGGAAGTGGATAAGAACCCGGCAATGTTACATTACAAAGCAGCTATGTACGCTCAGTCCATCCATAACAAATCTGTACTAGAAGGTTCTTCATATCATCTTTCTGGCCTCTTTGTTTCATAATTTCTACCATTCTAGGGGTCGTTCGGTGGCAACTTCATATTCAATATGGAGGCTCCATATTTAACCGATATGGAGCTCAAATATGATTATGAGGCGATCGTTCGGTTAAACTCTTCAGAATCAGAACTGAGCCACAGAATTTTTGATGTTCCTTTCACCGCCCAAAAAACACTCTAAAAGGTTGGCAACTTTACTATATCTGGCTTCTAAAATAGAGCTCTTGGCGTCATTTTAATATGTAGCTCAAAGCTCCTATTACAGATTCTAGTTTATTACAGAGGCTTTCGTTAAAGCTATAGACGCGTAACAAATTAGGAAGGAACGTGTCCTTTCTGCCGGACTTTCAGTTCATCTTGAATTTGGCGGTTTTAGCCCCTAGTTTTAAATATGGGCGTCAGCTGTAAGGCATATTGCCCAGGTGTACGGTAGGGAGCAGGCAAGCCGAGCATGAGTCATAGGAGAGCCGGTGGAAGAGAACGATATGGTAAAGAGTAGGTATGGCAATACCATAGTACAGAGACAAACCGATAAGGAGGGAAGGAGGGCTGCAAGCCCGAGTAAGGGATAAAAGATCCCTTACACTAGCTTACTTGTAACCGACTACCGGTACTATGCCGAGGCTCCGAGATAGCGTCAGCACTACCCTCGTATGTCTCGGATACGGTCAAAATTGAGTCATAGACCCTACGGTCAGGACTCTACATTCATGTATATATTCCACCTGATTTCCATAGATTTACAATCAAGTTGCTCGTTCAATTCCCACACATTGCAAAGCTTACCGTTATGAGCCCGGATTGCACTACCTGCTGAGTAATTAATCGGATCGCACTACCTGTTGCACCATCTGTTAGGCAATCAATCTACTACTTCAAAAAGTCACTACTTCTTCTACCTTTACAGTGTCTTGAGCTTCTTTAAATACCAAAACGACCTCCTTTAACCCAGATATATAACTATTTGACAAAATCAACCTATCCACCACGGCGTAGCGACCCTACGTGGCGTCCAAGTGAGAGCCTAGCTAGCGCGATAACCTGGGTATGGAACCAGAGCGAGATGCCAGAAGCACGGGGCTAAAAGAGCACGAAACCTGAGCAAGACGCCAGAGCATAAGGCCAGTAAAAGCCAGATGCATAACCTAGCTTAGATATACTGATGGTAAGAGACAAGGATATTGGGTAGATATAAGGAAGGCACTAGACCAACGGCAGCTGGTAGAGCACCGTCCCTAAAAATAGACGACCGTTTGAACGACCAGCTAACGAACACTAGAATAATTTGATTAATTAAATTAGACCAAACTAGAGCTTTAAGATCGGCCTATTGCCAAATTGAATTAAATTAAGGCCTCCTAGGGAGGTACACCAGACCTAAATAAACGGATGATTAAACGGACGATTAACCTGACTGACGAACGAACTGACAAATTAAATTAAAAGCTCGGAATGTTAAAGTAAGGTTTTTCTAAGATGCTACCTGGACCCTTTTTGACCTGGTAAAATTCCAAAAATGATAACCACCTTAAATAAATCTTATTTAAAAATTAACCTTATTCTTAATAAGCTAGACGTATAAGGATTTAGACCACACTATAATTTTGTTTAAGTAATTAAGCCTATCTCTTTTAGCTTTATAGGAGTATTAGAAGTAGATTTTATCCAGAAAGAACAGAAAGAGAAAGCCGCACCATCTATTATTAATCTAATTAAAGAATTTAAAGAGCACTACTGCATGCAGTAAAATAGCTTTGTATTTGCAACTATTTAAAGCAACTTGAATTCTAATTTAGATTTTAATAATAATGGCTAAGACGATAATATGTCTCTTATAAGCTAAAACAATCCTTAAAGAGCTTACGGCTCCGACACCATGATAATAACACCCTTAAATATCGATATAGTACTATAGGCTTATAGAGCAAGCTAGATATAAGGTAGGGACCTAAAAGAACTAGATATAAAGCAGGGCCTAGGGCTAGACATAAGACTAATAATAGATATACGATTACTAAATAGTATGGAATAATCTAAGTAGTACTATGACTTAGCTAGATACTAGTTACTAAATAACATTTAATTAAGAGACGACTATTACTAGAAATAGACAACCGTCCTAAAATAAGACAATCGTTACCTACCATAGACGTTAATTATTTAAACGTATAGCCAGTAAATAAAGCACGATTTAAACCGTATTAACTAGTTAAAATTAAAAAGACATAAGAACTAGAAGTAAGGAATAATTAATTTTAATTCCAAAGCCCTAGCTTCTATAATACCGACCTATTAAACGTCTACCTTAACTATAGATTAAATATAAGGTTAGAATATAGATAGGGAGTCTGATAATAGAATAATAGGATATATTATATAGATAGACGAATCCTTAAGGGAAAAGGAGGAGTCTATATGCGAGGCAAGGAAGGGTTTTTCCTAGGCATATATAGCGTACGTGCCCTATAGGTGAGTTACCCCTAGGTTGCCCTAGGGTCGCCTATACCTTATAGCTATATAACTATTTACTTAGGTTTCGCCTAATAATGCCCCCCCCCCCTTTAAAAAGGATTGTCCCTAATCCTTTATATACTTAAGCCTTAATAAAACCCTATAAAAACCTTAGTAAGGAAAAAATTGGAGGGGAAAGAGTGTCTTAATTTTGCGTATAGAGAGATAGGTGGTATATATACGCGGCGTAAGGATATTAAGGAACTTCAACCGCCGGTTAAAATTGTCTAATTAGTTAGATTTGCCTTACTAAGACTCCCTATATTTAATTAAGCTAATAATAATTTTCTATCCCTAGAATGGAAAATCCTAATTAGTCTATTTAGGGCTTGCCTAAATTTAGTAGACCATTAAAATATTCTAAAAGTTCGCTTATATAAGTAGGTCGCTAGTACCTTGCGGGTAGGTTATAGGTTATTTATATATAGCTAGACTTATAGGTAGTAAGGCAGTATACCTATTAAATCTACTATTAACCCTATACTTTAGCCTTACGCGTTATCTATATAGTATATATATAGAATAGTATATAAGTTATTAGTATAGGTTACTGCTAGCGGGTCACTAGCAGGTCTTAAACCCTAGTTAAGTAGACCTATTCTCTAATATAAATAATCTACTAAACTAGTATAGAGTAACGGATTACCCATAACGTTTTGATTTTTATAAACTTAACTAATACTATATAACGGGCGCTCCTAAAAGGTATATATTAGATAAGACAGATAAAGGTTTTACTAATATCCCACTAATATCCTAGAGGAGATATAGTTAGACAGATAAGGGGTAAAGGGTTTTACTAATGTCTTAAAGGGATTATAAAGGGAGCTAGTTCTCCTCTAGAGAAGAACTAGCAATTAGTCTCTAAATAGAAGAGGTTAGAAAGCATTTGTCCTTTAATACGTAAAGCTTATTCTACCTTTAACTTCCCTTCTACTTACTTATAACTCTTATTCTATACCATTAATTAGATAATTATACATTCTAGTTAGACTAGCCTTTTATAATTCTAATCGCTTTTAATCCTTACAGAAGGAATATATAGCTATTAATTAACAATGACAGGCCATACCTTCTTACCCCCTAAAATAATGCCTTTACTATAAGAGGCTGATAGAGTCTCCCTAGAGGAGCGCATCCCCTCTACTTATAAAGGAGTAGACTAGGAAGCCATAGCTGGTCTATTTAACCTTCTAAGACCCTTAGGAATAATTACTACTAGGGAGTTATTAGAACGGTTACTATATAAAACCCTATAAAAAATAAAGGAGTTGGATATATAATTAAGATAAGTATATTAAAACTACCAAGGACAATTATAAGGACAATTAGAAGAAGTATAGATACCCTAAATACAAAGCGGACTTAAAGGGGTAACGCTATACTATACTATAATATTAGAAAATCCTAAATTCCGTATAAAGGAACCTAATAAGTATAATAGTAATAGTCTCCGGAACTGTAATTATTTTATCCATTAATGCAAAACTAAGTTTTAGCTAGATCTAAAACATTACTCTAATAAGTATAACTAGACACTAATTGCTTCTACCTTCCTGCGTAGCACCATTCAGAGTTTATAGACACGCTATAAGAAGAAACTTACTATACTCCTTAAATTTAGCAAACTTAGGTTCTAGTTAGTTAATTACATCTAAGACCCTACTAATTAAGGGATGGATTATAACTAGTAATACTATAATATTAAATAGCAGGAAGGCTAGAGTGTAGTCCAGTTTATAAACTACTTTGAAGAGCTAGAAGATAATATACCCTACTTAGACCTATGGGATAACGCTATATAACTTTACTAGCTACTTACTAAGTTATAACTTAAGATTTAACAGGCTATATAGGAGAAGGGCGAAATTTCTACCGCTTAAGAAAAGCTTATCTCTAAAGCTATTTAGATTAAGAACGTTAAAAGAGACCATTTAAGTAAGTAAAAGGAATAAGACGCTAATAATAAAGAGCGTAGAACTAAACCTAGCTTTAATAAAAGGGGCAGATTCCAACCTAACTACTCTATAGAAGGATAACGCGAGTAGGCTTCGCAACCCTAAAGCAATGCTAGTTAACCCTAAAATAATAATAGGTAGAAACCGTAGAACTAAGACTTATATAGCTGTTATAACTGTGGCAGGAAAGGCTATATATATCGCTTTTACCGGCAAAAGAAGTAAGAGTTGTGTTATCGACTTAGTCAATCGAGGCATAAGTACAGCGAGAAGGGCGCATGCAAGCCTGTATAATTGGATTGTCTATAAACGAGGATCTAAAGCTAGAGAAAGGGAAGGAGAAGAAGAGCAGCGCCGGTCGAAGTAGGATTCTTTTATACGGTCCTCTAGTTACGTAACCGCAAGTTCTTCCAAGTTCTGCCAGACAAGTTCTGCCGTTTTCTGCCAGAGCCGTAACAAGTTGGCTTAATTAGAAAAAGAGGGAGCCTAGTAAACCTTTACTCCCTTACACTAGGCCAGTGAGAGAAGGAGGGAGTAAGCTGCTATATAGTTATTCCTATCTCCCTTTAAGTTAATAATAAATAGGTAACATAAGACTGCCTTATAGATAGCGGCGTAACTATAGGGTTTATTTCCTAATTACTAGTAAAAGAATTAGATTTGGACCTTAGCGGCTTATAGATGCGTACCGTTTAAAGTATTAGAGGCTACTAAATTCTATGCTATAGGGAATAAACTTTTTCTATGGCCAGCTAGGACCGCAATGGTCTATAGGATACGTAAAAAATGCGCTTCTACGCCGCAGAAATTAAGGTATATAACCTTATTTTGGGATACCCATGGCTTTAATAAGTTAATCCAAACATTAATTAGCCTTTAGCCTTATATTAACACCAGAAGTCTTAACTGTATATTATAGTTAAAGATTAAAAGACTTTCTTAAACTATATATAAGAAGAAGGGTGAGTATATGCTATATATACTACTCTTAATACCAAGAATAGGGACACAGGGTATTTATTTTTAGATATCCGGCTATATATAGTTAAAAAACTAGAGATTCTATAGGAATATGCGGACTTAGAGGATATTTCTAATAAAGAGGCTGTATAAACCTTACTTAATCCCATATTAGTTAAGCACGAGATAAATATAGGAGATAGGTAACGTCCTTTTAAACCTATAAGGGATCTTTTAGCCCCTTACTTAGGTGCACGCCTAGGGGCTCTTAGGAGCTACCAAGGCTAGCCTTCGGCTAGCCCTTAGCATCTCTTTATAAGCTCCTTGGGCCTACAGCCCTTTCCCTCCTTATTGGTTCGTCTCTATACGAGGTATTGCCATACCTACTCTTTACCATATCGTCCTCTTTTATCGACTCTCCTTATAACTTATGCTCGGCTTACCTACTCCCTACCATATACCTGGGCAATAGACTTACAAAATCACTATATAACCTATTAGAAAATAAGCTAGCGGTATTACGTTAATATATAATAAATAATCTTTAAAAAGGATAGATTTAGCCTGCTATAAGCCTAGCAGGGGCACCAATTATATTTATACCTAAGAAGGATAGGACCCTACATCTCTATATTAACTATTAGGCGCTTAATAGAATTACTATAAAGAATTGCTACCTGCTACCCTTAATAGGGGAGCTTATTAACAGACTGTTAGGCGTAAAGATATTTACGAAATTAGATCTAAAAGATATATACTATTAAATCCGAATTAAGGCTGGCGATAAATGGAAAACGGTATTTTAAATATAGTACGGCCACTTTAAGTACCTAGTAATACTATTTAGGCTTACGAACGCACCAGTAATATTTTAGGCCTATATTAATAAGGCATTATTAGGCCTTTTAGATACAATATATATAGTCTACCTTAATAACTATAAAGTATATACGCATCACGTATAAATAGTACTAGAAAGACTGCGGGAATATAAACTCTATATAAACCTAAAAAAAATACATTCTATACTAGTAGCATTAATTTTCTAGGCTTTATTATTAGTATTAATGGAGTATTAATAGAGAAAAGCCAGGTAGACACTATTAGGGAATAGCCCTACCCTATAACATTTAGAGAAGTATAGGTTTTCTTAGGCATAGCGAACTTTTAATAAACGTTTATTATTTACTATACGCAAGTAGTATTCCTAATTACTAATCTGCTAAAGGAATTTAAGAATAGTAAGAAAATAGGACCCTTTATATTTAGGGAAGCTATTAAGTAGGCTATAAACTAGTTAAAAGATTTATTTATATTAGCGCTAATCCTAATATACTTCTACTAGGAGCTGTATATATACTTTAAAATAGATATATCTAGCTATTACGAGACACCTCCGTAATACCTTATATACGTCCACCTGTTCCCACCTGTTTCTACCAACGTAGCAAGAAGAGACTAACCGCGAGACGACAATCTAACGGCAATCTGCCGCATTCTGCCATATTCTGCCAAGTCTACCAAATCCTGCCAAGTTCTGCCAGGACCATTACTTGAATCCTATTCTGCTCCGTGCACGTGTTAACTAAGCAACTAAACTAATAATATATACCCTTTCTTCCCATTTCCTTACCTTCTCTCCTTATATAATGTCTTAACTTTATTATATAGTTTATATACATAGCTTAATAATATCTACTTTACTATATATTATTACTACTTATACTTACTCTGTGACACTATATTGTGTTAAATCCTATATTCTGCCCCGCCCCGTTTAAAATATAGAACAACCTTAAAGCCCCTATAACGGCCACTAATATTATATCCATACTCCAGGAACAATTGGCAAATATATAAAAGTCCTTTATAGACGCCCTCGTATAAAACTAAGCTATTATAGCTTAATAGCAAGCCGAATAAGAAGCACGGCACTAGAAAACAATTAAGGCCCTCTAAGAAGAAATCCGCACCCTTAAGACGCCCACGCTAAGCCCTTAAGACCGGTTGCTATTACTAGAAGCCAATACACAGAACGCGAGCCCTAAACCAGCAATAGTTATCTTACTAGTAGAACTAACTACTATGCTATAACAATCTGAATAATTACTAGACCCTCTAATATTTACTAGTAAATAATAAGAACTCCAATTATTCCTAAGCCGGCTTAAAAATAAGCTAACTGGTAACGCCAACTGCTACCTAACTAAAGCTAACCAACTCTGTTATGCCCTAAGTTAACTAGGAGGAGATATAGCTAACCTTGTTAAACCTCTTTAACCAAACTTAGTACTAAGCCTAATTATACTTCTTAAAGCTATATATAGTGACTTAAACTGCCAAGCTACTGCCTAGAGAAAAATAAACCATATAACTTAAGGAATAAAAAGCTTTCTAGTATACTTCTCTGAATTTAACTGTTATGTAAAAGAAATAGGCTAGAATAACTCTATACTAATTAATAGCCTTATTAAATTCCTAAGTCCTAAACTAAAAACCTCCCTAATAGGTATAGACCTACCAGGAGCCCTTAATGCCTACGCAAACGTTATTAATAAACGGTATAATAATATACTACACCTAACACCGAAGTCCACTTCTTAATATAATATAACAGCCCTATAAACGTCTATTAAGTTATTGTCTTAGCCTAAGCACCCTAACGCTATGGATATTAATATAGGGACCCTAGAATACGCTCTACTAGGGTCCCCTAAATAAGAATAATATATTAAGCTAGGCCTTTGCTTTAAATACAGAAGTAAGGAATACATCTTAAGATACTGCTCCGTCCCTATGCCCTAACACGACTTATAAACGGCCAATACTAACAACCGTTTACCATATTGATCCTCTAGTTACCGTCCCTAATTTTTACCTAGCTCTAGCCCCGCGTCTAGTAAGCACTACTTATAAGGACGAAGTTATAACTAATGTTTTATAGGAACTCCTTCCTGCTTACTACCAAAAGGCACGTCCTAAAGTTAAGTCGCTTTCTAGAACAGCTATATTACAGGATCTTATTAAACGCATTAGATGTTATAAACCCTAACTCTTAGGATTGTAGTATAACCGTTAACTGCTGTCTTTGGTAGAAAAGTTAATAGGCTAACGCTTAAGTCCTAATTAATATAGGAGCTAGCGGCATAGGATTTATTAATAAGATCTTTGTGTAAGACAATAGGTTTACTCTAATACCCCTTAACCAACATATTAATATATTTGGATTTAATGGCAAACGTACTATCTCAGGCTGTATTACTTATGTAGCGGCCCTAAGACTCTAATACCTAAACCACAAAGAATTAATTAAGCTCTTTATAACTACCCTAGGTTACCTAGTAATCCTTAGACAACCCTAGATAAAGCTATATAAGGTAACCATTAATTGGGACAACCTTAAGCTTCTATTTACCGCCTCCTATTACAAGCAGAAGTGCCTTATAACTCACTATTTAGACCCTAAACTAAAATCTAAAAAATCTACCAGGATCTACTAGTCTAAAATTTCTACCGATATCTACTCTATACCTAAAAAGTCTACCCGATTCTATTAACCTAAGAATTCCACCAAATCCTACTAATATAAGAATTCCACTAATGTCTACTAAGAACCCGGAAATTATACTAAACTACACAAACCGACTCTAACTGCTGCACCCCGAACTAAGTAGAAGCTTAAGCTTAATATACAAAGGTACTAGAAGAACTAGTATTCTACTATAAAAAGGATACTTAAAGAACCCAAACCCAAATCTAATACTAACTCTATACCTAATACTAAACCTAAAACTATGTAAGAAACTAAGGATAATCTAAGCCCGCTTAATACCTTAGATATCCACATAATTAGAGCTACCCTATTAGTACGACTCGCTAGGAAACCTAAACATATAATCTTCGCCGTTATAATGGCTAATATTAAGAAGGCCTTAGCACTAAAGAAGCATACTAACCCGGCTATAAAAGTACTAGTAGAATACCATAATTATTTAGATGTATTCTTATAAAAGGAAGCTAATAAGCTACCGGAACGCCGTCCATATAATTATAAGATTGTAGTTAAAGAAGGAAAACATCCCGGATTTAAACCCTTATACAGAATGTCCTAAAATAAACTCTAGGTACTACGGAAGTACTTAGACGAATATCTGGATAAATGATTTATTAGAGCAAGTTCTTTACCTATAGCCGTACTAGTAATCTTTATTAAGAAACCTAGCGACGGTTTGCGCTTCTGTGTAGACTACCAAGCTCTTAACACTATTACTGTTAAGAACTGATACTTAATCCCGTTAATCTAAGAGACACTAAACTAATTAAGTAAGGCTTGCTTCTATATAAAGCTTAATATTATCCACGCATTTAACCGCCTTTGTATTACAAAAGGAGACGAATGGCTTACTATATTTTATACTCAATATGGATTATTTAAATACTTAGTAATGCCATTTTGCCTCGTAAACGCCCCGAGTTTATTCCAATATTTTATAAATAACACCCTACGCCTATACCTGGACGTCTTTTATACTGCTTATATTAACGATATTTTAATATACAGCAATAATCTGGCTAAATACTGAAAACTGCGCGGAGCCGGCCTATAATTAGATATAGATAAATGCGAGTTCTATAAAACGGAAGTCCTATACCTTGGATTTATTATTTCTATAGATGGCGTATAAATAGACCCTAAGAAAGTTAAAGCAATTATAAACTAGCAAGAACCTAAGAACATTAAGGATGTAAGGGCCTTTATAGGCTTTGCCAACTTCTATTAACGGTTTATTAATAACTTCTCCGCCTTAGTTTTACCCCTTATGGCCTTAACCCAAAAGGATAAAGCCTTTGTCTTTAATAAGGAATGTAAGAAGGCCTTTGTTTATCTAAAGGTTATATTTACTACTATACTTATGCTCTAACACTTTAACCTAGACTAAATAAGTGTTATAGAAGCTAACTTATCTAATTATGTTACTAGAGGCATTCTGTCTTAATACAACAAGGAAGGAGTATTGTACCCCATAGTATACTTTTTAAAACAACTAAGCCTAGCCAAATACAATTACGAGATATACGATAAGGAATTGCTGGCTATTATTAAATGATTTAAGCAATGGCGACTAGAACTAGAAGGAGCTGGATTCCTAATTAAAGTTCTTAGTAACTATAAAAACCTATAGTACTTTATAACCATAAAACAGCTAAGCTACCATTAAGCCCGCTGGTTAGAATATCTGTCCTAATTCTAATTCTTAATTATATACTGCCTAGGCGTTTAAGGCTAGAAGCCTAATGCCCTAACCTAACATTCACAGGACGCACTAGCTTAAGAAGAAGCGCGCTCCTATCATAATTAGACCCTACTCCGCCCTAAGCTATTTAAACCTCCTACTAAAGATCTCACGGTATACGTCCTTGAAATGACCAATCGAACTATTAAATAGATTATAGTTGATAAATATCTAAACGATAAGTTCATCTAAGAGACGCTTAAGCTAATTTAAGATGGCGTTAGACGCTCTAAAAAGATTTCTCTAAGTGAATATAAAGCCCGCGGAAACCGCTTATACTACTAGAACCGCCTGGTTATCCCTAATTATAATAAACTTAAGCTTAAGCTTCTTAAATACATATATAATCTACTAGTAGCTAGCCACCTAGGCTGAGGAAAAACCCTAGAACTACTCTAACAGGAGTACTACTGGCTGAATATATATAATATAATATGGAAGTATATCTCTAGCTACTATACCTGCCGACGAGCTAAAGCTTTATATAAGACGTATAACGGCTTCCTAAAACTACTGCCTATTCTAGACCGAAGATGGAAGGATATCTTAATTAACTTTGTTATTAACCTCCCTATAAGTAAAGGCTGTATAAACATTATAGTAGTTATAGACCAACTATCTAAGATAAGACACTTAATCGCCTGCCCTAATATATTAATACCTACCATTGCCTAACTGTTCCTAGATTACGTATAGAAACTTTATAGACTCCCTAAAATAATTATCTCTAATAGAGGCCGCCAGTTTATTTTAGCGTTTTGGAAAGAACTAACTACCCAACTCTATATTAAAGCACTGTTGTCTATAGCATATTACCTAGAAATAGATGGTTAAACGGAACGTGTAAATGCTATAATAGAACAGTATATTTGGATATATATGTCGTATTTATAGGATAACTAGATGGACTGGCTTGCATTTGCCGAGTTTACTATAAATAACTCTGTCTTAGAAACCACAAAGGTCTTCCTATTCCTAACTAATTATAGCCAGCACCCGCAAATAGGTTTTAAACCCTTTAGTAATGTTCCTCGCCTAGCTTATTAGGCCTTATAAGTTGTAGAAATAAACAAATTTATAAAGAAGATGGAAGAACTATAAAAGTTCCTTACTAATAAAATGATATAGGCCCAGTCTATCTATAAAGCCGTAGTAAATAAGAACCGAACCCTAGCACTAGTTTACCAAATTGGTAACTTTATCTGGCTAGACACAAGAAATCTAAATATAAAACGACCTACTAAGAAACTTAATTGGAAGAACGCTAGCCCTTATAAGGTTGAAAAAGTTGTCTCTCCTTATGCCTACTAACTAAAGCTCCCTAATATGGTTAAAATCCACCCTATATTCTATACGTTAGTCCTCCGCCCTGCCGCCCCTATATTAGACGCCCTACCTAGATAGATCTAAGACCCTCCCCCACCAGTTAAAGTGGATAGTGAGGATAAGTACCTTATTAAAAGAGTTAATAATATTAAGTACGATAAACGGAAACGCAAATATATATACCTTACGAAATGGAGAGGCTTTACTAAGCCCTTATGGGAACCCGTTGACTCTATAGGACTTATATAAGCCGCAAAAGACTTTTACGAACTCCACCTAGAACTACCACAGCCCCATCTCGCAGAAGCTCGAGTTTAAAGGGGGGGTACTGTCATAGGACACCTCCGTGACACCTTATACACGTCCATCTATTTCCACCTGTTTCCACCGACGCAGCAAGAAGAGACTAACCGCGAGATGACAATCTGACGGCAATCTGCCGTATTCTGCTATATTCTGCCAAGTCCACCAAATCCTGCCAAGTTCTGCCAGGACCGCTACTCAAATCCTATTCTGCTCTATATACGTGTCAACTAAGCAACTAAATTAACAATATATACCCTTTCTTCCCGTTTCCTTACCTTCTCTCCTTACGTAACGTCTTAAATTTATCATATAGTTTATGTACATAGCTTAATAATATCTACTTCGCTATATATTATCACCACTTATACTTACTCCGTGACACTAGCTTTGCCCTAGGGGCAATTTTATCTTAATTAAAGAATGGAAAATAGTATCCTATAGCGTTTTAGTTAAGGAAAATAACCCCTATAAAATAGTGTTATATAACGCATAACTAGGAGCTGCTTATAATAGTTACAGTAATAAAGCACTGGCGATATTATTATATGGAAAGCAATTATCCTATTAAAGTCCTTACAGACTATAATAATCTATAATACTTTATAACTATAAAGGTATTAAGTAGTTAATAAGTTAAATAGGCAGAGGCACTATTGCAGTATAACTTTAAAATTATGTACTGCCTATGAAAGATAAATCCCGCTAATAGATTATTAAGATATCTAGATTATAAGACTAAAAGAATTAAGAACAGTATAGGGGAAATAATTCCTATATTATAAAATTTGCTTAGAAAAAAAGAAGAATCTTTCTTTAAAACTATAGAATTTTATAATAGGGTAGAGGTCCTAGCAATATAGTTGCGAAGTACTATAATAATAGAGCTGTAGGATATAATTATGGACTAGGTTATAGACTAAGCAGATATTATAAAGTTAGTATACTCTAAAATTAGCGAGAATTTTATGGGATATACTAGAGGTATTGCGGCACCTTTAACTTTACGGCGCATTAGCTATAAGTTTCTGGATCTAAAAGGGATAGGCAAAATGCCTATCCGCAGTATAGCATACTACATAATAGTAGGAGAATTTACTGGCACTAATAGTTTAAAACGTCTTGTGCCATGCTTTAAGTCTATAATAGTAATAGTGGCGGGCGAAATAGAAGTAAGTAATCTATATAAACCCTTTCTAGATCTTCTTCTTTAAGCATAATAGAGGGACGCCTTTATTACTAGGAGGGGGTAGAAAGATATAGTAGAGACCAACTTAGCTAGAGTTACTAAGAAGCTATAGTAGCAGGACTAAAGGGGTTTGTTACGCTTTAAGAGTACTATATATATCCTAAAGAACTAAATAGTTTAAGATAAAAATTTAAAGGTCTTTTATAATAACCCTCTTAGGGGTTACTATAGTGCCAATAGGACTCTTAAAGCTATTTAAAGGAAATACTTTTAGGATGGAATATCTAAAGAAGTTAAGAACTATATATTAAGATATAATACGTGCCAAAGGGTATAGATATCTAGGCATCGCCTATATAGTAAGTTATTAGTGCTTTCTATTCTACAGGGACCTATATTAAAATTAATAATGGATTTTATAATAGGCTTACCCCCTACTAAAATAAGAACTAAAAAGGTTGCTAATACTATCTTAGTAATTTGTAACAGTGTAGTATAGGAATTAAATAAGCAACTTAATTCTAAATCTATGGAAATCAAGTAAACTAAATACATGAAAGTAGACCCGGAACTCCATAGTCTATAACTCAATATTTAACCGTATCCAAGACATACAAGGGTAGTGTCAATCCTGTCTCGGAGCCTCTCAGGCGACGATCTTGTGTCTCAACGTAGTGCTAATAAACTGTTATACACCCCCCCAGATTTAACGGTATAGCCAAAGCTATAAAAAATAAATAAAGATAAAGAGATAGGGTAATGCTTAAAAGTCTTTATTTAATAACATAGCAATTTAATATTAAATATCCACCAAATTTAATTGCTTTATCTATGCCTCGTGCCTTTAACGGGGTAGGATCTTAGTAAGACCATTAGCAGGCATCTTGTCTGTAGGGACCCATTATACATCAATCTTTTTATCTTAGACTTCCTGTCTAAGCCAGTGCTAATATACGTTAATATATCATAGCTTAGTGTTAAGCTTTAGTATATCCTGTCTTAGGAGTTATATCATCTGCATATTATCGCATAGTAGGGTAAATTCGCGTTCTAAATTAAAGCCGATTGCCTTAAAGAAACGCTGCCACCAGATAATCTCAACAGCAGCTATAGACAGGGAGAGAAGCTCTGCTTCAGTAGTTAAACGAGTCACTAATCTTTATAGGGTTGCCTTCCAATTAATTAGTCCTCTAAATAGCATAAAAAGGTATCCTTAAGAGCTCCGTCTAGTATCTTTATAGTCCGCAAATACTGCGTCAGATGCTCCGTAAAAGGTAACATCTTCTCCTTTAGGGTTTCTAAAATAGACATATGCTCCAAATACTTCGCCAGAGTATTTAATAGCTATAGATTTTGTTCCAAGGCAATAGGTAATAGCTTAATTTAATACATTAAAGTGCTTTTAATTTGGATTAGTAAGAAATTCGGCTAGCTTTAAATACGTCTTTACAATATCAGGTCTTCTAAATACGGCGAGGTGCGCAAGAGAACTAACTCGTTGCTAATAGGCTAGTGTTCTTTAAGGGTTTGTCTGCTAGTCAAATAGAATTAGTTTATTAGGTAGTAGTGTTTTAGGGAACCTTTTTAGTTTAATCTTAAACCGACTGGCTATCTTTTTAATATAGAAATCTTAGCAGAGCCAGAGCTTTCTACTTGCACAATCTCATTTAATTTAAATTCCTAGAAACTATTATAGGTCTCCTAGTGCACGGATCTCATATTAATGTAGAAGTTTGGCTTCAAATTCTTCTAGTCTTTAAAGGTCCTTTTTAGCAAATAGAACGGCAATATCGTCTACATAGAAGAAGACAATAAGTCGTCTATTGGTATAAAGACAGTTAGTACCTAAGATAGGCTTCAATCTGAATTTAGCCAGTATATTAGTAAGCTCTTTATACTAAAGTAGTAGTAAGACTTTTAATCCGTATAGCGCCATAAGTAGCTTTAGGACATGTCCGTTTTAATTAAAGCCTTCTAGGCAATAACAGTAGACTAGCTTGTCTAGTCTTGCATTCGTAAATACATTCACAGCGTTATACTGTTAAATCTCCAAATTAAATACGGCTGCTATAGCCATAAGGGCACGGAATATTCAAGCAGCTAGGGTTACTGCATAGGTCTCTTCCTTAGTAATCTATAGGTCTCCTCGGACACACAGTCAAGCCTTTAGCTTTTATAGGTAGCCATCACTATTAAACTTGTATTTAAAGACCCATTTTAGCGGAAGGATCTAGTTATTAGTTGCTTCTTCCTTTAGGACAGTCTTAAATATCCCTTAGCGTTTTAGGTTGTTGTATTCTTTTTCTATAGCCTTTTAAAAGCCAATAGTCAAAGGGCGCTTTCTTAGCTCTTTAAGGTTCCTTAGTTTAGGAGGAAGATTATCTCTATACAGGGAGAATCTAGTTCGGTTAATATCCTTTACTAGTCCTATAGCAAAGCCAGCGTAGTAATTAAATAGGGTAGGTATATTAGCTAGTACTACTGCGTACGCTTAACATTAAATTCGTTTGGAACCTTCTAGTAGGATAAGGTTAGCAGAAGGATTAGCCGAGACCTCATTAGCTTATAGAGCTATATTCAACAGTTCTAGTAAACTACTTAGCTGGGTAAAACCTGTTTCAATTATATCCAGGATATTGTCTTAAAGTCCTCTTAGTATAGTATTTGTTTCTGGCAGATCTAGAGATATTATTCTACTAGGTGTTAGTAGCTGTTCAATATCCTTTATAGGAAGCTCTACTAAGTCGTTTAATATAGTCGTTTAATTTGCATTTAAGGTAGGTCTATATAGGATAGATTCATCCTCAGATTTATCTTCATAGAGAGGTTTTAGTAGACTAATTACCTAGATGGTGTCTTCTAATGCTTCCCTAAGTAGGTAATTAATATTTTAACCCTTAGGGTTATAGAATAAGGTCTCATCAAATATAACGTCTCTAGTTTAAATAACTTTATAAAGGCTTGGAATCTAAATTCAATAGATATTTATTAAATTATAGTCAACTAGGTGTCCAATTAATGCATAAGGAGCTAGCTTATCTCCTTTTCTAACCTATTTATTTAGCGTATAGGTCTTATAACCATATTTATACATATAGGTAAGTAATGGCAGCTTGCCGTAGGCAACCTTATACAGAGTTTTCCACCCTAGCTGCTTATTTGGTGTTTAATTAAGTACATAGCTAGCAGCAAGAAAAGCTTCTGGTCCTAGAGATAGAGGTAAGGATGCTTCTAGCTGTATAGACCTTAATTATTCCATAAGGGTTCTTCCCAATTATTTAGCTCCGCTATTTTGTTCCTCAGTATACAGTACTCAGCATTTAAAGGTAATGCCCTTGTCTACACACTATACTTATAAGGTGTCTTCCGTTTGTCCATGTCGGAATATAAGGACAGCAGTTACGTGGTTACGTGTCGTTGTCGTGTCTTTGATTAGTCATCCTTATGGTGACTAATCAGCCCCCTACTTAGGCACTGCGATCCTTATGATCCTTTGCTTTTAAAAAGAAGAAGAACAACCATCATACTATCTACGAACCGTAGCTACGTGATATCCCCTTGTGTAACCAACACTGATTAGTGGTTAACTTCACTGTTATACCACAGAACAGCTAGGTATCACTAAGAAGAGACGAGCCACTGTACCAGTGCTACTCGTGCTAGAGGAAGCTGTCTTTTGAGGTTAGAACTGGTCCTAAACCTTAAATAGAACTCTTCCACGAATCTAAGGATCTAAAAGGCCAGAACTGGTCCTGAGCCTTTCTGAGATTACGGATTCTTGCGTCCATCACGCAGAACAACACGCTTTACGAGTCTTCGTGATTTAAGGCCAGAACTGGTCCTGAGCCCCATAACCGCAAATATATGTCATGAACGCGTACCAAACGACAAACGCGTACTAAATGACAAATACACATTACGAACGCGTACCAAATGATAATCCCTACACCAATAACACTTCCCTCCCTCCAAAAACATGGCTACGCCTACTTTAAATAACTGGAAAGACTCCTTACTACCAGGGGTAGCTGAGTACGCGAAACTCATTGATGAAAATTGGGACGAATTTACCTTTGATATAACAACTTGTACTATAAAACAAGTTAATAGCTTTCTCCTACATCACATTATATTCTACCGAAATAGACACTGGGCCGATTTACAGCTGTGGGAGTATTTTAGGGAAGATTTTGTGGGATGGACTGCTGATACCTGGGCACTTGGCAATGTTAATATTGTTTGGGATTTTCGAGACTTCCTTTATAGGAACGGAGTATACATTGTTGAGAATGGTAACCCAATTGCTAGCAATATTTAGGCCGTTATTGTTAGTACAGAAGAACCAGTATGGACGGAAGCTGAGATTATACGTTAACTACGGAAACCAAGAACCAACCGATATTCTTTAGAAGGCAACTTTAATTCGTATCAAAACCCCCAGAACGCTAATCTCCCACTTGGTCCTCCTCCTGCCCAGCAACGTCCGCAGCAATGTCCGCAGCAGCCTCCGCAGCAATCTCCGCAAGAACCTCCGCAAGAACCTCCGCAAGAACCTTAGCAAGCTCCACAAGAACCACCACAGATAACCTTAGGCTATTAAATACCTTAAGTTCCTCAGCCTCAAGTTCCTCAGGCTGCCGTATCTCAACCCATGCCTTAAGCTCCGTCCCACCAGAGATTCTTAACCTCGTTTAACTTAAGCGCCGAGACGTTTCCTCTAACCCCTACCGCGACTAGACAACTGGCACAACAAGCCAGATCTATAAATGATATCCCAACCTACCAGCAGCAAGCTCGACAAGAACCTCCGCAGCAACCTCTGTAGCAATCTCCGCAGCAATCTCCGCAGCAATCTCCGTAGCAATCTCCGCATCAACCTCTACAAGAGCCTCCACAGCAGCCTCTATAAGAGCCTCCGCAGCAGCCTCCACAGCAGCCCAGATCTACAAACAGCATCTTTAATCAGCAGCAACAGTCACCTATTCCTCCACAAACATTTAACAAGCTTCGGAAGATTCAGCGTGGAGGATTCCGAGACTCCTACGGCCCCCAAAGCAGCTATAGAGGTGGCTACTAGCGTGATTCAGACAGGAAGTTCTCGTGGAGGGTACCATAAAGGATAGGTAAAGAGAGAGATATAGGGGGAGCGGTTGGAACGGCATAGTCACGCAGGCAATCCACAAAGAAGAACTGCCAGTATCTGCGGCAGCTATAAACCCGATAACTGTTGCAACTGATATGCCCTGCCTGCAGCTAATTAACTACTTGCTACTCCGCCTGCAGCCAACTAATATCTACTGCTTTTACCTCCAGCTAAACCGACACCTTGCTGCCTTGCTGCCTTCCTACAGCGCCACAAGCATAAAGAAAGAACTGCCAGTGTTAGAATATATGGATAGA
>Ga0307507_10003040_pt1 | contig 33557 bp, 8 predicted proteins | sample 7_EM_MG_FD_207223 | JGI IMG/M metagenome (GOLD analysis project Ga0307507, IMG submission 207223) | Populus trichocarpa ectomycorrhiza microbial communities from riparian zone in the Pacific Northwest, United States - 7_EM | ecosystem: Host-associated > Plants > Roots > Unclassified | place...
CAATCTGACAGCAATCTGCCGTATTCCGCCGCAATCTGCCGTCTCTACTGTCGGAGTTGCCAACTGGCAACTTCAAGGACCTCTAACTGCCGAATTCTGCCAAGTTCTACCAGAACCGCCACCTAATCTCTACCCTGCCCGTGCGTAGCACAGTACCCGTTAACCTAGCAACCAAGCGAACGTTATGTACCCTTTTTCCCCTATTTCCTACTTTCTTTTTCTTATATAACGTCTTAACTTTATTACGCAGTTTATGTACATAGCTTAATAATATCTACTTCGCTATATATTATTACCGCTTATACTCGCTCTATAACACTACGTTATATTAACCTTATATACTACCCTCTAAAATACAGAACGACCCCAAAGCCCCTATAATAGCCGCTAGCATTATATCCACACTCTAAAAATAATTAGCAGAGATACAGAAGTCCTTTATAGACGCCCTTATATAGAACTAAGCCACTTTAACTTAACAATAAGCTAAATAAAAAGCGTAACACCTGCAAATAATTAAGGACCTTTAAGAAGAAGTCCACACCCTTAAAATGCCTATACTAGGGCCCCAAGACCAAACGCCTTCTCTAGAGATAAATACGTAAAATAAGAGTCCCGAACCTATAGTAGCTATTTACCCTAAACTAACTACCGCACTATAATAATCTAAACAACTACTAGACCCTCTAATATTTACTAGTAAACAATAAGAACTCCAATTATTTCTAAGCCAGCTTAAAAATAAGCTAACTAGTAATATTAACCGCTACCTAACTAAAGCTAACCAACTCTACTATACCCTAAGTCGACTAGGAGGAGACGCAGCTAACCTTATTAAACCCCTTTAACCGAATTTAGTATAAAGTCTAGTTATACTTCTTAAATCTATATATAGTAACCCAAACCGCCAAGCTACTACTTAGAGAAAGATAAACTATATAACTTAAGGAACGAAAAGCTTTCCAGTATACTTCTCTAAATTTAACCGTTATGTAAAGGAAACAGGCTAGAACAACTCCATACTAGTTAATAGCCTTATTAAATCCCTAAGTCCTAAACTAAAAACCTCCCTAATAGGTATAGACCTACTAGGAGCCCTTAACGCTTACGCAAACATTATTAATAAACAATACAATAATATACTACGCCTAACACCAAAGTCCACTCCTTAATATAATACAACAGCTCCGTAAATAACTATTAAGTTATTATCTCAGCCTAAGCACCCTAACGCTATAGACATTAACTCTAGAACCTTAGAGTATACCCCACTAGGGTCCCCTAAATAAGAATAACGCATTAAGCTAGGCCTTTACTTTAAATGCGAAAGTAAGGCTTATATTTTAAGATACTGCTCTATCCCTATACCCTAACACGATTTATAAACGGCTAATACTAGCAACCGTTTACCGCACTAATCCTCCAGTTACTATCCCTAATCTTTATATAGCTCCAGCCCCGTATCTAGTAAGCACCACTTATAAGGATAAAGTTATAGCCGACGTTCTATAGGAACCCTACCCTAGTTACCTCTAAAAGGAAGGTCCTAGAGCTAAGTCACTCTCTAAAACGGCGCTGCCTTAGGATCTCGTTAAATGCTCTAGATGTTATAAATTCTGACTTTTAGGATTGCAGCATAACTATTAACTATTGTCTTTGGCAGAATAATTAATAGGCTAATACTTAAGTCCTAATTAACACAGGAGCCAGTAGCATAGAATTTATTAACAAGATCTTTGTGTAAGATAATAGTTTTACCCTAACCCCCCTTAACTGGCATATTAACGTATTTAGATTTAATGGCAAACACACTATTTTAGGCTGTATTACCTATGTAGTATTCCTAAGACTCTAATACCTAAACCACAAAGAACTAATTAGGCTTTTTGTTACTACCCTAGGTCACTTAGTAATACTTAAACAACCTTAGATAAAGCTACATAAAATAACTATTAATTAGGATAACCTTAAGCTTCTATTTACCGCCTCCTATTATAAGTAGAAGTACCTTATAACTTACTACTTAGACCCTAAACCAAAATCTAAAAAATCCACTAGGATCTATTAGTTTAAAATTTCCACTAATATCCACCCTGTACCTAAAAAGTCCACCTAATTCCACTAAGAACCCAAAAATTATACTAAACTATATAAATTAACCCTAACTACTATACCACCCCAAACCAAGCAGAAGCCTAAACTTAAGCTTAATATATAAAAGTACTAAAAGAACTGGTATTCTACTATAAAAAGGATACTTAAAGAACCTGAACCCAAATCTAATACTAACTCTATACCTAACACTAAACCTAAAGTTAAATAAGAAACAGTAGATAATTAAAAGGAAGTTACTAGCCGGTAACTTACCCCCCTTTTTACAGATATCTATATAATTGGAGCTACCCTATTAGCATAACTTGCCAGAAAACCTAAATATACGATCTTCGCTGTTATAATAGCCGATATTAAAAAGGCCCTAGTACTAAAGAAGCACACTAACCCTGCCATAAAAGTACCAGTATGCCATTATAAGCATCTAGAAGTATTTTTATAAAAGAAAGCCGATAAGTTAGCAGAGTACTAACTATATAACTATAAGATTATACTTAAAGAAGGAAAACAGCTAGGATTTAGACCCCTATACGAAATATCCTAAAACAAACTCTAAGTACTACGGAAGTACTTAGACGAATATCTAAGTAAAGGATTTATTAGAGCAAGCTCTTCGCCTATAGCTGCACCTATAATCTTTATTAAGAAACCTGGCGGCGGTCTACGCTTCTATATAGACTACCAAGCTCTTAACGCTATTACTATTAAGAATCAGTACCCGCTCCTATTAATTTAAGAAACACTAAACCGATTAAGTAAGGCTCGCTACTATACAAAACTCAATCTTATCTACGCATTTAACCGTCTTTATATTATAAAAGGAGATAAATGGCTTACTACATTCCGTATTAGGTATGGACTATTTAAATACTTAGTAACGCTGTTTGGCCTTATAAATACCCCAAGTTTGTTCTAACACTTTGTAAATAATACCCTATAACCTTACCTAGACATTTTTTGTACTGCTTATATTAATAACATTCTAGTATACAGCAATAACCTAACTAAATATAAGAAACATATTAACCTTATCTTAAAAGCCTTGCGTAGAGCTAGCCTATAATTAGATATAGATAAGTACAAATTCCATAAAATAAAAGTCCTATACCTTAGACTTATCATTTCTATAAACGGTATATAAATAGACCCAAAGAAAATTAAAGTAATTATAAACTGGTAAGAACCTAAGAACGTTAAGGACGTAAGAGCCTTTATAGGATTTACTAACTTCTACTAATAGTTTATTAATAACTTCTCCGCCCTAGTCTTACCCCTTATAGCTCTAACCTAAAAAGATAAAACCTTTACCTATCTAAAAGTTATATTCACCACTATACCTATACTTTAACACTTTAACCCAAACCAAAAGAGTATTATAGAAGCCGACTCATCTAACTACATTACTAGAGGCATTTTGTCTTAGTATAATAAGGAAGGAGTACTATACCCTATAGCATACTTCTTAAAACGACTAAGTTCAGCTAAATATAACTACGAGATCTATAATAAGGAATTATTAGCCATTATTAGATATTTTAAACAATAGCGACCCGAACTGGAAGGCGCTGGATTTCTAATTAAGGTCCTTAGTGACCATAAGAATTTACAGTACTTTACAACTATAAAACAGCTAAGTTATTGTTAAGCCCGCTAGTTAGAATATCTATCTTATTTCTAATTCTTAATTATGTACTGCCTAGGCGTTTAAGGTTAAAAACCTAATACCCTAACCCGACGTTCACAAGATATACTAGTATAGAAAAAAGTGCGTACCTACCGCAATTAAACCCTACTTTGCCCTAAATTATTTAATCCCCTAGCTAAAGACCTTACGGTATACATCCTTAAAATAACTAATTAATTAGTTAAATAGATTATAATTAATAAATACCTAAATAACAAGTTTATCTAAGAGACACTTAAGCTAATTTAAGATGGTGTTAGACGCTCCAAAAAGATCTCTCTAAGTAAATATAAAGCTTGCGGAGACCGCTTATACTACTAGAACCGCCTAGTTATACCTAACCATAATAAACTTAAGCTTAAGCTTCTTAAACACATATATAACCTACCAGTAGCCGGCCACCTAGGCCGTAGAAAAACCCTAGAACTACTCTAATAGGAGTACTACTAGCCGAATATATATAATATAATATAAAGGTATATCTCTAGCTGCTATACCTACTAACGAGCTAAGGCTTTGTATAAGATATACAATAGCTTTCTAAAGCCACTACCTGTTCCGGACTAAAGATAAAAGGACATCTTAATTAACTTCATTATTAAACTCCCCGTAAGTAAAGGCTATATAAATATTATAGTAGTTATAGACCAACTATCTAAAATAAGATACTTAATCGCCTATCCTAATATATTAACACCTACTATCGCCTAACTGTTCCTAGATCACGTATAGAAACTCTATAGACTCCCTAAAACAATTATCTCCAATAGAGGCAGCCAGTTTATCTCTATATTCTAGAAAAAACTGACTACCCGACTCTATATTAAAGTACTATTATCTACGGCATACCACCTAGAAACGGATGGTTAAACGGAGCGTGTAAATACTATAATAGAACAATAGATTTGGATATATATATTGTATCTATAGGACGATTAGATAGACTAGCTTATATTTACTAAGTTTACTGCAAATAACTCCGTCTTAGAAACTATAAAGGTCTCCCCATTCCTAGCCAACTACGGCCAGTATTCACAAATAGGTTTTAAACCCTTCAGTAATATTCCTCGCCCGGCTTATTAGGCCTTATAAGTTGCAGAAGTAAACGAATTTATAAAGAAAATAGAAGAACTATAAGAGTTTCTTACTAATAAAATAACATAGGCCTAATCTGTCTATAAAGCCGCAGCAAATAAGAACCGAACCCTAGCACTAGCCTACTAAATTAGTAACTTTGTCTAGCTAGATATAAGAAATCTAATCACAAAACAACCTACTAAGAAACTTAATTGGAAGAACGCTGGCCCTTATAAGGTTAAAAAAGTTGTCTTTCCTTATGCCTACTAACTAAAGCTCCCTAATACGGTTAAAATCCACCCCATATTCTATACGTTAGTCCTCTGCCCTACCGCCCCTATATTAGACGCCCTACCTAGACAGATCCAAGACCCTCCCCCACCAGTTAAAGTAGATGGTAAGGATAAGTACCTTATTAAAAGAGTTAACAACATTAAGTATAATAAACGGAAACGCAAATATATATACCTTATAAAATGGAGAGGTTTTACTAAACCCTTATAGGAACCTGCCGACTCTATAGGACTTATATAAGCCGCAAAAGACTTTTACAAACTCTACCCAGAACTACCACAGCCCCATCTCGCAGATACTCAAGTTTAAAGGGGGGGTACTATTATAGGACACCCCTATAATACCTTACATACGTCCACCTGTTTCCACTAACTAAATAACTGGAGACTAACTATAAGACGGCAATCTAATAGAAATCTACCATATTCCGCCGCAATCTACCGTTTCTACTATTGGAGTTGCTAACTAGCAACTTTAAGGACCTCTAACTGCCAAATTCTGCTAAGTTCTACTAGAACCGCCACCTAAGCTCTACCCTACCTATGTGTAGTATAGTACCCGTTAACCTAGCAACTAAGCAAATATTATATACCCTTTTTCCCCTATTTCCTACTTCCTTTTCCTTATGCAACGTCTTGACTTTATTACATAGTTTATATATATAGCTTAATAATATCTACTTCGCTATATATTATCACCGCTTATGCTCGCTCCGTGAGACTCCTCTACTTTGACTTTGACTTTACTAATATAGGCAAGCAAATACTTAAGAGTATAATTCGTGCTCTTATTAGTTAGCTCTACTACAAGCATGTTAGCAACTTAGTCAATCAAGGCACAAGCACGGGAAGAAGGACGCGCAAGCCTATACAATTGGATTGTCTATAAACGAGGATCTAAAGCTAGAGAAAGGAAGGAGAAGAATAGCAGCGCCGCTTAATATTTTATGCGGTCCTCGAGTTACGTAACTCGCGTCTACCATAATCCACGTCTGCCAAGATCCACCGTTTTCCACTAGCGCCGTAACATAACCCCCCCCTTCTGAAAAAGCCTGCCCTTAGGCTTTGTATGTCCGTATTATGTCCGTGGGGTATTCTTGTCCTTATGCTTAATAGGCAGCCTGTTGTCTTCGCTATACTAGCACTCTATCTACTTGTTAAGGTACTTCGGGGGTCCGGGTTCGTTAGGGTATTAGTTATAGAATTCTTTAAGCTTCTAGGGGCAGCCTATAAAGTTCTAGGCGGGGTACCAGGTTGGGTCTAAATTGTAGCCTTTCTATTGGACACGGTATTGTAGCGTTCCTTATACTAGTTTATAGGCTAGTATTTTATTAACTTCCTATTCGTTATCGCCATTAACTTGAATTGGTAGGGGAGGCTTATTCTTTTATCTAGGTAGTGGGTTATTTGTAGCCTTCCGTAGCTTATCTAGCGAAAAGATAGGGTAAACCTTAATTAAGTCTGGGAGCTTAACCTTATATAAGTTGCCTTCTTTATTAAGGATTTTATATGGTCCTGCTATTTTATAGTCTAGCTTGCGGCTAGGCTGTTCTATCTTTTAGTTCTTTGTCGTAACCCAGACCCTATTGTCTATAGTAAAGTTAGGCTCGCGCCTATGTTTATTTGCCTGCTGTTTTATTGATTTCTGGGCCTTTTCTAGGTTCTTATAGGCTACCGTCTAGGCTTCTTTTAGGCGTTTGGCGTATTGCTAGGCTTCCTTATAAGATAGTTTTTCGCGTATGGTTTGTAGGCCTTTTGGTCTATTCCAGTTAAAGCTAGTATAGGGTAAATATCCTATTTCTAGCTGGATAGGTGTAAACCCTATAGAGTTATAGGGTAGGGTTGCCTGGGCGTAGTTTATTAGGGGTAGTAGTTCGCCCTAGTTATCCTAAAAGTAGTTAATAAAGGGCCGGAGTCTCTAGTTTAGGTATTGATTTATAATCTCTATCTAACCGTCTATCTAGGGGTAGTATGTTGTAGAAAGCTTTAGCTTAATACTAAGGATTTAAGTAAACTTATTTTAGAAGGCCGATATAAACTGCGGCCTATAGTTAGATATAATGGATATATAGTTGGGCTACCTCCTTAGCATTAATATCCTTATGACAGGGGATTAAGAATGGGCGCTTGCCGAAATGGTTAACTAGGATTATTACTATATTATATTTGTTACGGTCTATAGGCAGCTTGTAAAAATCTATAGAGATATACTACTAGGGGCGTTCTGGTATTGGGAGTGTGTAACGGAACCTTGTAGCAGAAACTACGGTAGGTCCTATTATTGGGCTAGGTATATAGGTAAGAATAGTTTAATAACGTAATAATAACTGGTGGAGTAGTTGCCTAATAGATTAACTCTAATTATATTCTAAGATTTACTATAAAGAGAGAACTATCTGGGTAGGGACTATAGTCCTTTAAATATATAACTATACGCCTAAGAAATCCCTTTGCTCCGTAAGGTACGTGTGCTCTATTTACTCCGTTATGGATTATACAGATTATACAGATTATATAGATCATACTACGTAACCTTAGCTACCATTCCTCGTTATATGGCTCCACCAGATCTATGCTGGACCGTATCTATATTAACTAACTAGCTTCCTCTAACTCTTCTCTAAGTAGTCGTAATATTGTACTTAAGCTGTCCGTAACACTATCTCCCTTCTTTTTATCTTTATCCTTAAAGATTCCTAACATCTCTAAGTCGTCTACTAGAGGTATAATATCTATTTAATTAGTCTGGTTAATATCCTTACTTATTATACCTAAAGCATTCTCTTTTTCTTCTACAGCTTACCGGTCTCGTACTATTACTGCAATCTTGTCTCTAGGTAAGATAATGCCGTCTCCATGTTCTTATTGTGTAAAAGAGGGGCTAGTCTATGTTATACTAGCGAGCCCTGCTGCCCAATAACTATCCTCTTATTTAGAGTGCACTAAAGTAAACGTTTGCTTGTCCTGTGACGTTTGCTTTATCTCTAACGCTAAATATACGCGTCCTATAACTCTTAACAGTCTTCTAGTTCCCTAAGTAACCTATTATAGGGTTTTGTGTTTAATCTACCACTAAGAAGCTTAACGGTAAACTAGCCTCCGCGCTGCTTAAGGTTTAACGTATCTTAGAAGAGTCTGCACATATTCTTAAAGCTTAATATTTGGCTTACGCTCGTCTCTAACGTCTTAAATGTATTTGTGAGAAGGTTTGTTCTAAGGAGTAGAAGCTTATTTAATAGGGTCTATTTAAGCTAGGTAATAAAAGGACTAGCTCTCCTTCTATAAGGGAAACAACTCTAAGTAGCTCGGCAATTACTCCTCTTAGGTCCCCCTTAGGTGACTTATTTTTTGGCAATCCTTCTTTATTAATGCTGCCTAACCTACTTTCTTCTAATACTTCTATACCTTTCCTATAGCGTTCTCTAGGTTGCTTAGTAGTTCCTAGGTAGTCTTACTATAGCCTATCTACTTTACTTTATACTATATTTCGTTATCTACGTCCTTATAACCGATAATTTTTAAAACTTGCTATTTATCTTCTTCTTGCCCTTTATACGTGTCTGTCTTGTAGACTAGTAGCTTAATATTCCCGTGTGCTAGTTCTAGCATTGCGATATGCTATATAGGGTAGATTTTTATTTTGGCTAGTAGGTTTAACTTATATATAACTAATAAAATCCTCTGCTTAATTTTAAAAGGTCCTAGTCTAACATAGTCTAACTTCTTACTTAATCGTTAACTTTTAAAATTTTTGTGTAGTAGCCATACTTTATCTCCCTTTTTAAGATCTAGTCCCTTAGATCTCTTAGCATTATAGTACCTTTTTATCCTTTACTGTACTAGTTTGGCTGTTTCCGTAAGGTTTATATAAAGATTCATTAACGTCTCCATTCTTTATTTAGCTGTGCTACTTGTTTTCTTTGCTTAGTGTAGCGATAATAACGTTCTTAGCTTATACCCGTAGTTCGCCTTAAATAGTAATATCCCTATTCCTTCTTATGGTGTTATATTATACGCAAACTGTGTAACTAGTAATAACAATACCTAATTATTCTACGCATGGTTAATATAATGCCTTAGATACTGTTCTAGTGTCTAGTTTAGTCTTTCTATCTATCCGTCCGTCTACGGATAATATACTATAGAGGTTGCTACGCGAACTCCTTATTCTGCCAGAAACACTTCTTAAAACGCTACTATAAATCTTAGATCTCTGTCTGATATAATTTTACCTAGTGCTCTATGTCTTGCGAATACTTCCTTTATATAGATTCTAGCGATATCTTCTACTAATATCTCTTTAGTGTATGCTATAAAGTATCCCTACTTTATTAGCTTATCTACTATTACTAAAATTACGTTATAATCTTGTCCTGTAATAGGATCTCTTAACTTTAGTAACTTAATAATAAAGTCCTATAATATAACCTCCTATGGTCTTCCTGGTGTGTTAATAGGTTATAGCCCTCCGTACGGCTTATATCTTGTTAGTTTGTTTCTTTAGCAATCTAGATACTCTCTTATAACTTATCTTGCTAATCCCCAGATTTCTTAAATAATATACTCTTCTTAAAGTCTTAATACTAAGCCTATAGCTCTGTTATGTCCTTATGTTATTGCCTTATAAAACTCTTTTACAAACTCCTCTACAATCGATTTTAGAATATAAGTAGCTTTTCTATTCTTATATTACTCTAAGTCTAGATCCTCTATTTATGCTTCTTAGATCTTCTATATCTAATTACTTTCTAGTAACTTATAGACCTAACTTTCTTTAGTTGCTATAACCTTCGGATAATTATACCTAATTAATCTATTTATGTCCTTTCGCAACAATGCTTCTAACGGCTTATTATTATTCTATAGTTTAGCTTTTCTACTTAGAGCATCTGCTCGTATATTGTCTGTACCTTTAGTATACTAAATTTTAAAATAGTATTCTGTAAGCATTTCCACCCATCTAACCTGTCTTTGGTTAAGTTCCTTTATTATTAGGAATCCTATAAGGTTCTTATAATCCGTCTTAACTCTAAACGGTTTCTCTATGCCTTGTAAGAATGCTCTCTATTCCTTTAACGCTGTAACTATACCTAATAACTCCTTATTATAGATGTTATAGTTTAGTTCTAGTAGTGTTATCTTCCAACTATAGTACGCTACTGGATACCATGCGTCCTAGTGCTTCTATAGTAAACATGCTCCTAGTGCGAAGTCTAATATATCTATCTTAATAACCGTATCTAACCTTGGTTAATAGATCTTAAGGATTAGTTCTTAGGTAAATATCTCTTTAAGTTCTTAGAACAGCTTCTTTTGCTTACTACCCTAAACCTATAGTTCCTCCTTCTTTGTTAACCTTATAAATAGCTTAATGCTTTTTAACCATTATGCTATAAACCTCCTATAGTAGTTGCAAAACCCTAGAAATAACCTTAACTGCGTTATATTTTCTGGTTCTTGCTAACTTACTATAGCTTTAACTTTCTTTAGGTCCATGCTGATTTTTTCTAGTTTAATAATAAATTCTATAAAATCGGTCTTCCTTATAAAGAACTCGCATTTCTTAATTGTTACTAGCATTTGTTTTTCCTATAGTCTCTTTAAGACCCATTTAATGTGTTTTCTATATTCTTCCTCGTTCTCTAAGTAGATAATAATGTTGTTAAGATATACTATAACAAACTTATTAAGGTGTTCTCCTAACACACTATTAATTCGCTTTTAGAACGTCGCTAGTGCGTTTATAAGCCCGAACTGCATAACTAATGGTTTATATAGTCCTTCCTTTAACCTAAAAGCTGCTTTCTATTTGTCGCCTTCCTTAATCCTAATCTAATAGTACGCCTACCTTAAATCTATCTTTGTAAAGATTTGCGCATTACCTATCCTGTCTTAGATCTCGCTAATTAAGGGTAAAGGATATCTATCCTTTCTAGTAATACTATTTAACTGTCTATAGTCTATACACATCCTAAGTTTTCTACTTTTCTTTAGGATAAATAATACTAGATGTCGGGAATGAGGCAAGCGGTCGTTACGTGACGCCGCGGCACTAGCGTGGCGAGGAGTCTTAAGCTCCTCGCCCTTCCTCATTCCAATTAAGAAGCTTTTTAACTAACATCACTGTAACCTACTCGAGTAGTCGTTATTGGTGAGTTACCCTGTGTGACCAACACTGATTAGTAGTTGAATACACAGTTAACTATAGAGCAGCTAGGTTTTTGAACAGAAGAGACAGTCTCGTGCAGGGGTGCCATATGCGCTCATATGGAATGGATCCCGGCGATACTGTACTACCTTAGACTTGCGGAAAACTAGTAATAGAAGTGTTATTAAGTACTAGGAGATACCAAGTTGCGTCTATTACGTAGAACAACCACGTTTACGAAGATTTGGTTAAGTACTTTAGGTTAGAAGTGTTACTGAACCTAGGGTCCTAAGTTAATATCTAAAACGCGTTAAACAACTACCTTAATACCTTTGGTGTACCTTCGCAGACCATAGGATTATAATTACTACCTAACTATACCTACTATGGCGTTAACCTACCCGAAGAAGTATAAGGACGATATTAACCTAGAGATATAGAACGCCGATATAACCAACCTTAAAGATGTTAATTAATAAGACTTAAACGGATTCTTATTACACTATATAGCACACTATAAAGACAGCGAATACAACGATACCATGCTATGGTACTATATAAGGGAGGACTTTATTAGATGGATAAAGGAAACATAGACTCCTGTAAAGAAGAATATTGTACAAAACTTCCGTAACTTCTTATAGGAGTATAGAGTGTTTATGCCTATAGATAGGGGTACTATTAGAGACAATATTTAGGAGCAGGTTATTAATATAAAAGAAGAGTATGAATGGACTCTATAAGAGATTAAGCACTAACTACGCACTATAAGGAAGCTTAACTTATAATGGAATCTAAGCAATATACCTCTAGAGACGAATCTACCTCTGCCTTTAACTTCTCTGTCTCTAGTTCAACCCGTAACTTTAACATCAGATACTACACCCTAATAAGAGCGGGTATAGGACCCCATTACTTTGCGATCTAACAGCCTTTGGACTCCACTGACTAGACCTATATCCCTACTACAGCCTATAATGCAACTCCCACCTCCTCCTTAATCCCAAATTGGACGCATTTTAAAATTGCTTACAGAGCTTACGAAGCTTTATTTAGATCAGGAGAAGAAGTTCGGTGGGGAATTATATAATGTCCTTAATTCGAAACTATGTATCTTCTATAACTGTTGCTAGAAGGTAGGAATAAAGTCTAATTAATACTATAATGCCTATTCTGTTATGCTTAAGGGCCGAGCTAGTACCTTCTATTATGATTATTTGGCAGGAAAAGGATACGATTTTAACCGCATAATATATAAGTTAAGATGCCACTTTAAAACAGAAGAGAATAAGCAGCAGTATATATTAGAATAGAGAGAGACTACCTTTCTAAGAATTATTACTGCAAACCCAGGTATTTCTTAGCTTGAATATCTTTAGAAGCTCTTTAATTAACTATAAATAATTTAGCATGGTTTATCCGAATTATATTAAGAGGATTTTAGCCTATGTAATTAAGTTATTAGCGCATACTAAGGTATTAAAGAATACAACCTTGCTCTCTTTAATCCTGCAAATATATATAAAGGAGTATATGCTTAATTAAGATCTTTTATTAGCACCGCTCTACGCTCTTAAGAAGTATAATAATTTAACACCTAACTCTAACCTACTTTGGCCGACCTAGCTGACCAACATGATCACAACTGGACTAATCGAATATATAGTGGCCGTGGTAGGTAATACGGCAGAGGGTACAATCAACGACTATAAGGCAAAGGTGGAGGTCCTTATAGAGGTTCATTCCGAAGTGATTACTAGAAGAAGTGCTATGTTTATAAGAAGCCAAATTGCTGGTTAACTAGGCACTCTCTTAATAAGTAAAAAGAAGTATATAATAAGTTTCGCTAGAGTGCAAGAAACGTTAGAAATTATAAGGTTACTACAGCCTACTTCCAAAGCTTCCTGGTTTAATATAAAGGCGTAAAAGATCTTAAGGGTGAGGTTAATGAGGCCGAACAGCTCCTTATAGATATGGAAATTAAGGACTACTTACCCAACCAATACTTTACTAAGTATGGTAAGGTAGATGGCATATAAACCATTACTATTCTTAATAACTAATCTACGCTCCATTCTATCACAAAGTCAGATATCTTTAATAAGCTAAAGGAGAGCTCCACGTTCTCCTTTAATAATAGATACTCGGCGAATGTCTTCTATAATATTATGCCAGATACTAGAGCCGTAGGAGTATCTATAGTAGGAGAACCTTAAGTTTGAGCCCTTTAACAACTTAATACCTCTGTTTAGATTAACCAATCAACAGTAGGTTAATATACGATTTGTTTTAGTAAGGGTACTATAATCTCTCTTAGTATAATTAGAGTCCAAACCCCCTTAGGGTATATTACTTTTTATATTATTCCTATAAACACCCCGTTTCTATTTTGCATTAGAGATATAGACAAATTAGGCGTTAAGCTTAATAACCTTAAGAATATACTTATTTAGGGAGATAATTGGGTGCCTGTTATACGCAAATAGGGTCACCCTTAGTTGCTCCTTTATTAACTAGAAAAGAGTGTTGCTTAAAGCCACCTAACTGAGTTAGAGTTACGTTAACTATACCATTAATTTGGCCACCTATCTGTTTATTAATTACTTAGGGTCCTTTAGCAAGTAGGCTATAAAGTTAAGGTTAGGGCAATTAAGCATCTTATAAAGTACTACTATTACTGCTAAATGAACCAGAAGTCCCCTGGCCGATTTAAGTTTACCCTTAAAGATAACTATAACTTTAACTTCTATATTATCGTTAATGTTATATATTTTAGCGGCAAGCTAGTACTCTAAGTTATTAACTTCTTAACCTCCTTCTAAGCCGCACGTTTCTTAAAGGATATATTAGCTAGGAACGCATGGGATACCCTTTAATTATACTAGATTAATGTCTACCTAGGACCCCCTAATTAAATTATCTATAATATAGGAAAGAACTTCTTATCTATAGAGTTTTAATAATAAATAAAGGCAATGGCAATTAAGGTTAAGGAAGTCCCTATTAAGGCACATAATAGTGTTAGAAAAGTAGAGTAATATTATATACTATTACGCCGCGCATATAAGATTATCTCTTTAGAACTAGAGGATGCTAGTAAAAAACTTACCTTATAAATAGCTATTAAAGCTGTTAATAATTCCGCTGGCCTGGATAGACTTGTACCTATATTGCTAGTCTTTAGCGCCTACCCTTAAATAACTAACAATTCTCCACTATCTCCCTCCGTTGTGCAACGAGCTGAGGATATTTGTAAGGCAATAAAGGAGGTCCGACGTCTCTACGCTACACGCCAGGTTAATAATATACTAGGAATAAGAAATGGCCTAAATACCTTAACTATGCTTAATTTGCCACTCTAGTCTGAGGTACGCGTATAGCGTAAAAAAGGAGGATAGTTAGGCCCACATTAACTTATTATAATTAATGGTTAAACTTGCACTATTTAAATGCCTTATAGACCCACTTAATTCCGTTTAACTGTTATTAAGCCTTACTATAAAGATAATAGTTTTAAGCCTTTATAGGATGCCCTAAAAGATACCCTAGAGGAGAACCATAATTAATATGCTTTAGAAGGCAACTATAATTCTAATACAATTATAGTAGATATGCCGCAACTATAACGCGGTAGAGGTCGCCTAAAGGGATTACAAAATTGCCAACATCTTATTAATTTTAAAGAGTAATTTGTTACTACTATTAAGAGTAAAGACAAGTTATTAATGGCCTTTATAACAGCTAAAGAGAAGGCTGACTTTAAGCTCATAAAATAGCTCTAAAAGGAAGGCCGTATTATAACTTTAGGAGCCCCTTTCCAAGCATCTAATAAGTAGGAGATCAACGGTCTTATTATAAGAGGAGTTTTTAAATTTGAGAAATATAACCCTGTTAAGTTTAATAGAGTTCGCATATTCAAGTTAAGAATAGTTAATAAGATTAAAGGTAAAGCTACTAATACCCCATTTAAGAAGTTAAGGCTGGTTATTTAAGGCTATAGTAATAACAGTAAGGAAGTAATCCTTATATAATCCCTTATAATTTAACAAGCTAGTTAGCGAGTTATTATTGCGCTAGCTCCCTCCTTAATAAAGAATAGAATGGCAGTTTATTTATAAGATATTACTCAGGCCTATACCTAATTAGAGACGCGCCTTTAGCGCTTAATACTAGTATACCTTCTAAAGTAAATTCGCCACCAATATTCCAAAGATACAATTATAGTTGTACTTAAGCCATTATATAGAATCGCAGAGGTAGGAACTTACTAGTGGGCTACCTATAGCAAGCACTATAAAGAGAAGCTTTTAATAACTACTTCTATATTTAACCCCTGCTTCCTTATCACAACTACGGGAACTCTATTTGGAATTATTATCATGTAAACTAACAATATAATTATCTTAGGAGATGACCAATTTTTAGCTCTTAAAGAAGATAAGCTAGTAAAGGCAAATCTTATAGCAAAGCTAAAGGAAAAGCTTAATTTAACAACACTATTACTCTTTAATAGATGCATCCTCTCTAGGAACAAGGATTCCATTATATTACGCTAAAAGGGCTAAGGCAAGAAGATTAATATTATTAATGTTAATTCTCCAAAGCAAGGATATATAGAGTAACGCGCTTGCGGAGTGTATGTTACTTTTATCTATTAACTTAAGGCTTCCTTTAATCTCTCTATTACTGCCTAATACTAGGAACTAACCAAGGACGATATTCTTGCCCTAAATAAGCGTCTTTCCTGGCAAATAAACTATCTTAATTAGGGACTACTCTATATACCTATTAATCTTCCCACCGCTAAGCTCTTTGTATTTGTTGATAGATCGTTTGCAAATAATAAAGATTTTAGCTCCTAGTTAGGATATAAGATTATTATCGCGAATAAATCTACTAGAGAGAATAACTTTATAATCTATAGTAATCTTACCTATTAGAGCTTAACTAAGAGCAAGTGTATCACTTAAAGTGTTCTAGCATTAGAGATATATGGAATAGTTAGCGGAGTTAATATGGTAATTGCAATTAGAACTACCCTAAAGATAATTCTAGATTAACTTAAACTTCCTATTATCCCTATAATCGTGTGTACTGACTTATATTCCCTCTATAAGTGTCTAGTTAAGCTTAGTACCACAAAGGAGAAGCGCCTTATAATTAATATTATAGTACTTTGGCAATTCTATAAACGGCAAGAACTCTTTAAAATTTAATAGATTAACGGCTAAGATAACCTAGTAGATATAATAACAAAGGCAAACCTAAACAAGGCTCTAGAAATGTTTATTAATATAAACACTCTACATGTGTAAGTTAAAGGTTGGGTTAAAAGGGAGTAGGAGTATAATATTCTATAGACCCTAACTCTAACTAGCTAATTAGGATTTTCTATCCCTAGGATGAAAAATTGCTATTAGCTCGCTTATAACTAGCGCCTTAACGGCCCTAATATAATATCTAATTACAACTCCTAAGCAAGAAAGCACCATATGTTAAGAGGCAAATTTTGGGACAGCGAGACTTATATTATAATAGCAATAGTAAGTAAGGAGGATTGATATTTGGTACGCTAGTTAAGTAGTATTTATATATAGATAGCAACCATAAAAGAAGAGTTGCTAGTGTTGGGAATAAGGCAAGCGGTTATTACGTAACGCCGCGGCACTAGCGTGGCGAGGAGTTTTAAGCTCCTCGCCCTTCCTTATTCTAATTAAGAAGCTTTTTAACCAACATCACTGTAACCTACTCGAGTAGTTATTATTGGTGAGTTACCCTGTGTGACCAACACTAGATAACCTACTAATAACTATAATAGTCTAATGTATCCCTTTTGTAAGTTCTCCTAGATAAACTCCTTAAGTGCCACTAACTCGGTTTTAGTAAGCTTGTAGATTAGAAAGAACTTTAGACTTATTCCCTCTTTTAACTCTATCTTATAGTCCCATGCTATATACTCTAACAGCTTTTTACTTTCTAGCGACCATAACTTTTTACCATACTTGTGGTATCTTTTTAGTATATAACTTAAGCCTCGCTTAGTCTCTTTATATATTACTCCGACTTGGTACTATACTAACTTAGTTTACTATCGCATTTTATATTGTTAAGTATCTCTAATATTGACTTAACCTATAACCTAATTAATCTTTAGATTATATTCCTGTAACTAAGGCATTCCTAGTATCGCCTCGTCCTGTCCTAATGGTAGGATATTAAAAGATATTCTTACTGGTCTTCCCTTAATAGTTAATTAAATAGGTCCTGTTTTGAGATTAATAATACCTCCTCTATAAGCTATCTAATCTCCTAAAATTGTTATAAGTGGATATAGGTGTTCCTTTTATCTGTATAGTAACCCTATCCTTTCCACTATTGCTAGTAATATGTGGTTCCTTATTGCTCTACTGTCTATTAACGCTTTAAACTGCTAATCTTGCTATTTAGCTCTTAAATTTAGGTGTTGTTTTTAAATTCCTTTAAGGGTCTAAGGCTCTAACACTAGTTTCCTCTAGTCCTATACGCCTTCCCTTTTCCTAACTATTAGCTGCTAGATCCTGCTTATACTTGGTCTAACTTTAGCCAATACTTAGTTTGTTTTTTATCCTCTATATATTATAGATAAGTATTTTCTAGGCACTCCCACTACTATTATCCGTCTAGGCATTTTTCCATAAGGAATCTTCCTAGTTAAAGTATTAGGTCCCTTTAACTCTGTACTTTTACTAGGTACTATCTATATATATACTTGGCGTCCCTAAACCGCTTCTCTTCTAGTGCCTAATATATTCTTACTAGGTACTTCCAGTTCTTATCTTTTAGTGCTCTATGTATATTGTATATATTATCCACACAAGCTATCCATAATAGTGTATAATGCGCTAAGTGACTTAGGTCTACTCTTAGCTCGTCTTTGCTCTTAAGTTTAAACCTCTATCTAGCCAATCTAACTGTTGGTCTTTCTTCTACGGGTACTAAGATTTACCGCTCGCTTCTCTAGTCCCTAGATCCTTCTTCTAGGTTCCTTAATGTTATAATTAACGCTCCTTTAATGTAATTTATGCGTTTTTCCGTAATAGGTTAGTCTTAGACAACTTTTTTATTTAGCCATATATAGAAATCTGCCCATTTGTTATTGCTTCGTTGTCTATACCACTTTTCGTATAACTGGTTTAGTGTGTATAGTTTATCTATTAGAAAGTACCTTATTATTGCTACATTATAATATCCTTTGGTATATCTTTCTTTAAACCTAGTTAGAATCCCTAGATCCTCTTCTTATTCTAGTTTATTTAACTACTTTGCTCTAGGCGTCCCTACCTTAGGCCTATTAGTAATTCTTTATACGGGTGCTCTGTCCCTTATATAACCTAGTATAGCTAACCTCTTATCTAGCTTTTGCTCTTGCTATATAATAATTCTTTGTCTAAACTCATCTATAGTTTCTTATACTCTACGTCCTGTAGCTGGATCCTTAAAGTCATCTTACTTCTTAATCTTAGTATTAACTTTTTAATCTTTAAGCTGAACACTATATTCACCTAGAATTGCTATAGCCCTTATTTGTTTCTCGAAATCTTAGCTACCTAATAATGTTTTTATTTATTCCCCGAACTCTTAGTTCTTAAACTTGCGTTCTATACTTATTTGTTTATTACTAAACTAAGTTACTGCTCTTTCCTATTAGTTTCCGTCCGTTATGGGCTCTTAAGTTGTCCTTATCGCGTCTTACAAATCTGGAGCCTTTTTTATCTCTTCTTAAGAATCTTAGACCTATGGCTTCTTGCCTTTTATAAGTGGTAAGCTAGCACTAGCAGTTGTTTGCTTACTTAATTGTTTCTAGATATTACTCCTTCTGTCTTATAAAGCAATAGATATTATATCTAATGGTGTTATAATACCCGTTACTAATCCGCGTTCTATAGTGGTTTTAGTTTCTGCTTCTATTTCGACTTCTTTAGGGTCTATATACTCCTAGTAAGCTGCCTTTGTTACCTTATTATTAGTAAATGCTTCGCCTATATTAAACTTATTATCTTTAATATCCAATCTATAAGCTGGTTCGTTAGTTTCTCTAAACTTAGATAATAATAGCTCCTATAGCTAATAGCTTACGCCATACTTAGCGTCCTCATAAATTCGGCATGCGTTGTTATAATAAAACGTAAAACTGTTAATTAAACACTCTTTTATTCCTTGCAGTGCACCATCGTCCCTCTATATGTACGCGCCGTCTACTAGTCTTATTCCCTTTATTATATAATTACTCTAACTACCTCCATAGTCTCTAGCGAAATAACCCTATTTTCTATAATTTATATAAGCCCTATCTTTAAACTACTGGCTTTACTATAGAGTCCGCCTAAATATCTTCTACTGCTAAGATCCCTAGTTTGGCCTCTACTTCTAGGTCCTATAATTACTAGATCCTTAACCTCTAGGTTTTTATAGTTTCTTTATCTATCTCTTAGACTCTTTAGTACCACTTAGGTCTATTAGCTCCGCGCCATTCCATAGTTTTTAACTCTATATTAGTCGTTACGTACTCTACGCCTTATATAACTATAGAACTCTATTTTGCCCTTTCTTAGCTTATTCCCTTTAATAGATCCTATTATTAATCTTTATTAACTAGTTTATTAACTCTTTTAAAGTATCCGCATCTTCTATTAGGATAATTACGTCCTAGACCTTAGCCTTAAGTCCCTATTTATACTGTGCTATAAGCGCCTTGTTATTCCACTTAACCTATATGGCTAGTGTTTAAAACTGCGTTATATACTTAATTACTAAAGTGCGTTATACTAAGTTCTAAAGCTTTTGTTCCGCTATAGTTATTACTTCTAGGTCTCTAAATATCTGCGTTAACCGTTCTATAAACCCGTTCTAACTTATAAATACATACCGTACATCTGGGTTAGTAGTTGTTACACCATTTACTTATATCTCCGTAAGGTAAGGCTTAAACCACTCTAGAGCTTTTTCTATTAAGAATAGTCCTGCGTACGCTACCTAATCTATAGGTGTTGCTAGCTTCGCTCCTTCCTATATAACCTTAAAATGCATCTATATAAGGAACCCTTTAAGCTTTAACTTCTCTCCTAAGAACCATTTAATTAAAGGTAACTTAACCTTTACTACTCTAATTCCACTAATGCGTTCTTTAAGTATCCTACTATTATCTTATAAACAATTAACCATTTCCTATAACTAACCTCGCGTAACTACTTAAGAATCTATATCTACTATACTAGTATCTCCTCCTAAGCCTAAGGTTATGGCTGCCGTTGATGGCATTGTAACTAGTACTTTAGGTGGTATATTATTTAACCTCGTTTAATACCGTAACCTTAGTAGTAAATGTGTAATGGAACCTTATAGCAGGAACTACGGTAGGTCCTATTATTAGGCTGGGTATATAGGTAAGAATAGTTTAACAACATAATAATAACTAGTAGAGTGGTTGCCTAATAGATTAACTCCAATTATATTCTAAGATTTACTATAAAGAGAGAACTATCTGGGTAGGGACTATAGTCCTTTAAATACACAACTATACGCCTAAGAAATCCCTTTGCTCTGTAAGGTACGTGTGCTTTATCTACTCTGTTACGGATTATATAGATTATATAGATTATATAGATTATACCACGTAACCTCGGCTACTATTCCTCATCACATGGCTCCACTGGATCCATGCTGGACCGTGCCTATATTAACCAACTAGCTTCCTCCAACTCTTCTCCAAGTAGTCGTAACATCGTACTTAAGCTGTCCGTAATAGAGTGGCTTTAATAGTCCTAGGGTCTTATCTTGCGGAATTATAGACCTATAGCAGTCGTTGCAGTTCCGTATATAGTGGTTAATGTCCATAACTATTCCGGGCTAGTAATATCGGTTACTAATAATTTTGTAGGTCTTATTCTTTCTAGGGTAGGCCGTAGAGACCTAGGTATATGCTTTAGTAATAAGCTAAGTCTATAAGTTCTGTTTCTCTACTACTAGCTGTTTCTAATGCTTGAGTAATCCGTTTTTAAGGGACTAGGGGCTGGTAATGTTCTTTACCTTCTTACGGTACTCCTATAGAGAAGAGGCTGTATAGTTTATCTATGGCAATTTGTTAATAAGGTTAAATCCTAAGGGGTTAATAGGATATATCTTGGCGCTTAAGGAGTCTATACTTAGTTCTGTTTATATCTAGGGGTTAAGGTGCTTTGGTTATAGTAGTGTCTGGGTCTATAATAAGATCTTTATAGCCGTCTGGTTACCTAGGTCCTATTTACGCCTTATAAGAGCATCTGCACGGTTTATAGCGCCTGGTTTGTATATAATTAAGAAGTTAAACTGAGATAGGATATCCGCCTAGTGTGCCTGTTAGGCCGTAAGAGCTTTAGTTGTTATAAAATATTCTAGGGCCTTGTGATCTGAAACTACCTTAATAGGCTTAGGGGTCCCCTTTAGCTGCATATACCAGTGCTAAAAGCTAGAGATAATAGCCAGCATTTCTTTATTATGGATGTGGTAGTTTAGCTTGGCATCTATTATAGTCTTTAAATAGTATATAATGGGGTGCTATTCTCTGTTTAGTTACTTCTGGGAAAAAACACCGGCTATTACGCCGTCTAAGGCATCCGTTTTTAGCATTGAGGGCCGTTCTGGGTTAAAGTGGGCGAGTAGAGGAGCTAATACTAGCCATTTTTTAAGCTTATTAAAGGCCTGCATATATATAGTGTTAAAGTGGAAGGGCTGGTCTTTCCTAGTAAGGTGGTTAAGAGGCCGGGCGATCCTACTATAGTTCTTAATAAAACATTAGTAGAAGCTATAGAAACCTAAAAATGATTGTACCCCCTTTATAGTCTGTGGGGGTGTCCACTAGTTAATTGTGGCTGTTTTTTCTAAGTTGGCCTTAATTCTGTCCGTATTGATAATAAACCCTAGGTACTTTATACGCTTAACACTAAATTCTAACTTCTTAATATCGGCCTGGAGACCAGCCTTACGGAGCTATTATAGGACTTTATAGATGTGCTCCTTGTGTTTTAGCTTGTTCTTAGAGTAAATTATAATATTATTTAGGTAGGCTGTATAGAAGTTGTTAAGGTAGTTAAAGAGTATATTATTTATATACCGCTGGTACGTAGCTGGTCTATTGGTTAGTCCAAAAGGAAGTACTTTATATTTATACGTTTTGTAATAGGTTTAAAATATAGTAAGATTTATAGATCTAGGGTCTATTCTAATTTAGTAAAAGGCCTGGTGGATATTAAGCTTTGTAAAAACTTTAGCTCTACTTATTTGGGCTAGTGTCTTATTAAGTATGGGTAGTAGATAGCGGTCCTTGCGGGTTATATTATTTAGCTTATAGTAGTCAATATAAAAACGAAGTCCTCCGTTTAGCTTTTTAATAAAGAGAATTGGTAAGGCGAAAGGGACTTAACTGCTAGGCTTAATAAAGCCCTTATCTAGGTTCTTAATAAGATATTACTTTATAGCCTATAATTTGGTAGTAGATTGCTGACGAAGGGGGCTATAGCTTAGGGTGTTTTCCTTATTTGGCTTGATCTTGATCTTGTGGTTATATAATTAGTAAGGTGGAAGCATATTGGATGCTGCCTTTAAGAATACGTCCTTGAATTTCTAGTGTTAATGGGGTAGTTTCTGTTCTACTAGCTCCTTATCTATAAGCTCGCCTTTCTGTCCGCTAAGCTTGCTTTCCTTTTCCTTAATTATTTAATTAATTTCATATAAGCTGGTGGTAAAGGTAACGGTATTAGGTTAAACCAAGTTCTGATAGAATTTTACGGCGCTAATATAGCAGATATTAACTAGGGGAAGGTCCGTAGGTTTCTTTATAGACTTTTATTAGGCCGTATTTTATGGTATAGGGTTTATAGTCTTCCTTAGCTTACGTTCTATTTTCTATAAGTTATTCTTCTAGTCTATTAGTTTAGTATAGCGTCTGGTATTCCTAGCCTTCCTTTATAGCTGTATAGGGCCTAAGTTCTCTATGGGGGACTTGGCTAGGTTATTACTGATTTCCTAGGTCTCTAGTGCAGGTGGTATAATATAGGTAGTCTAGGGGCGGCGTAGTATACAAATCCGTTGCGGATTAAGTTATATATATATTCTTCTTAAAGGCCTAGTCTCTATATATAGCATTGGCTTGGTAGATGGTATTAATCTAGGGCCGTATAAGGTTCTCTATTATAATACTGATTTCTTTTATAAAGGAAGGGGTTAGGGGTAGGAATTTGGGCTAGAGGAGCTGTCTATTCTATATATTAAGCTATAAGCCTAAATAGGCTAGCTATTTTCTTTCTAAGATTATATTATGGCTTCCTAGGTCCGTAATAAGAAAGGGGACGTTATACTACCTTTATTTATTAACACGGAGGTGGATCTATAAGATAGTTATAATAGGTGGCCCTATTCTTTTATTATACCCGCGAATAGGAACTGGTTTAGGCAGTTCCTTAAAGGGCGCATTTAAAAATTTGGCCAGCTTTATGGCGTACTAAGTATCTATTAAGGCAAAGGTATTCGCTCTAGAGTTAGCTAAAGCAGAGGTTAAAACTTGATATCTATTACGAAATAAAGTATAAGGGATAGTGTAGCTTTTTCTACTAACTAGCTGACCTAGATTAATATATAATATATTATTCCTTTTAACCCTAAAGAGGAGTCTTTCTCTGGGGTTCCTCTTTTTCTAACTCTATGCTATTCTTCTGTATTAATAGGACCTTGTCCGTTTTTGCCTTTATTAGGTAGTCCTTGGCGAAGTGGTCCTTCTAGCCGTATAAGAAGCAAGCCCCTTAATTACTAAGGGCCTGTCTATAGGGGTTGCTATATATAGGCTAAGTATGCGCTAGACCCGCAGTAGGGCTAGCTGCGTAGCTAGCTACTAAATTGATAGCGGGCTGTATAGCTGGTGCCGTAGGAGTTGCCAATTGTGCTAGGGCACTATAGGCTGTTCTTATAGCGCTTATGGTCTAGTTTAAAGAGTTTCTAGCTTTATACTGCTTAGCTCATGCCTTAATTTAATAGAGGCCTTAATTAATAGCTAGGCAGTGGTCCGTAAGTACCTTTAGTGTCTGTATAGTAGTAAAAACTGGTAGTATGGCGCGCTATAGGTCTAGGGTGGGCTTGTTAAAGAGGTCTGGTATTAGGTCTTTATAGGAAATTTAGGCTTAGCTAGCTAGGTACAGAAAGCAGGTCTAAAAGGCTAAAAAGGTCTCTATTGTTTTTATATTAAGGGCTTTATAATTAAGGCAGGCGTTCTATATCTTAAAGGGATCCTTATAAATATAACAAAACCTTATAGCAGGAACTACGGTGGGTCCTATTATTAGGCTGGGTATATAGGTAAGAATAAATTAACAACGTAATAATAACTAGTGGAGTAGTTGCCTAACAGATTAACTCCAATTATATTCTAAGATTTACTACAAGGAGAGAACTATCTACGGTAGGGACTAAGGTCCTTTAAATACATAACCATACTCCTAAGAAATCCTCTCTTGTACATAAGGTACGTATTATCTGTGTTAAACATAATGTCCCTCTTGTTTAACGCAGTTAACGCGTTTAACACTACGTGACCTTGGTTACTATTCCTCGTTATATAGTTCCACCAGATCTATCCTAGACCGTACCTATATTAACTAACTAGCTTCCGCCGTCTCTTCTCTAAGTAGTTGTAATATTATACTTAAAGCGTCTATAACACTATCTCCCTTCTCTCTATCTTTGTCCTTAAAGATTCCTAACATCTCTAAGTTGTCTACTAGAGGTATAATATCCGTTTAATTATTCTAGTTAATATCTATACTTATTATACCTAAAGCTTCTTCTTCTCTTTTCTAGGTTAAGTGTTGCCTTTATATGGTTTCCTCCATACTGTTACTAGGCGAGGTGATGGCGATCCCTTACTCTTATTGCGCTAAAAAGGGGTTAGTGTATATTATACTAGCGAGTCCTTTGTCCTAATAACCCTCCTTTTACTCTAAGTGTACTAAAGCAAACGTTTAATTGTCCTGTGACGTTTACTCTGTCTTTAATGCTAAATATACGCGTCCTATGACTTTTAACAGTCTTTAAGTTCCCTAAGTAACTTGTTATAGGGTCTTGCGTTTAATCTACCGCTATAAAGCTTAATGGTGAGCTGGCCTCTGCGCTACTTAAGGTTTAACGTGCCTTAGAAGAGTCCGCACGCGTTCTTAAAGCTTAATATTTAGCTTATGCTCGTCTTTAACGTCTTAAACGTAGTTATAAGAAGGTTCGTTCTAAGGAGTGGAAACTAGTTTAACAAGGTCTATAGGAACTTGGTAATATAAGGACTGGCTCTCCTCCTATAAGGGAAACAACTCTAAGTAGCTCGGTAATTGCTCCTCTTGGGTCCCCCTTAGGTGACTTATTTTTTAGCAATCCTTCCTTATTAATATTGCCTAACCTACTCTCTTCTAATACTCCCGTACCTTTCCTATAGCGTTTTTTAGGTTGCTTAGTGGTTCCTAGGTAGTCTTACTATAGCCTATCTACTTTACTTTATACTATATTTCGTTATCTACATCCTCGTAACTAATAATCTTTAAAACTTACTATTTATCTTTCTCTTATCCTCTATACGTGTCTGCCTTATAGACTGGTGGCTTAATATTCCTATATACTGGCTCTAGCATTGCAATATATTGTATAGGGTAGATTTTTATTTTGGCTAGTAGGTTCAACTTATACATAACTAATAAAATTCTTTGCTTAATTTTAAAAGGTCCTAGTCTAATATAGTCCAACTTTTTACTTAGTCGTCAACTCTTAAAATTTTTGTATAGTAGCTATACTTTATCTCCCTCCTTAAGATCTGGTCCCTTAGATCTCTTAGCATTATAGTACCTTTTCATTCATTCTTATACTAGTTTAGCTGTTTCTTTAAGGTCTATATAAAGATTTATTAACGTCTCCATTCTTTACTTAGCTATGCTACTCGTCTTTTTTGCTTAACGTGGCGATAATAATATTCTTGGTTTATATCCGTAATTCGCCTTAAATAGTAATATCTCCATTCCTTCTTATGGTGTTGCATTGTATACAAATTATATAACTGGTAATAATGATACCTAATTATTTTATACGTGATTAATATAATGCCTTAGATACTATTCCAGTGTCTAGTTTAGTCTTTCCATTTATCTATCTATCTGCAGATAATATGCTGTAGATATTACTACGCGAACCCCTTATTCTGCTAGAAACACTTCCTAAAATGCTACTATAAATCTTAGATATCTATCTAATATAATCTTATCTAGTGCTCTATGTCTTGCGAATACTTCCTTTATATAGATTCTAGCGACATCTTCTACTAATATCTCTTTAGTGTATGCTATAAAGTATCCCTACTTTGTTAGCTTATCCACTATTACTAAAATCGCGTTATAATCTTATCCTATAATAGGATCTCTTAACTTTAGTAACTTAACAATAAAGTCCTATAATATAACCTCCCACGGTCTTCCTGGTGTCTTAATAGGTTGTAGCCCTCCATACGGCTTATACCTTGTCGGTTTATTCCTTTGGCAATCTAGATATTTCTTTATAACTTATCTTACTAGTCCCCAGATTCCTTAAATAATATACTCCTCCTAAAGTCTTAATACTAAGCCTATAGCTCTGTTATGTCCTTGTGTTATTCCCTTATGGAATTCCTTAATAAACTCTTCTGTAATAGACTTAGGCATATACATTGCTTCTCTGTTTTCGTATTACTCTAAGTCTGGATTCTCTACCTATGCTTCTTAGATCTTTTATATCTAATTACTCTTTAGTGACTTATAGATCTAACTTTCCTTAGTCGCTGTAATCTTTGGATAATTATACCTAATTAATCCATCTTAATCCCTTTGTAACAAAGCTCCTAATAGCTTTTTATTACTTTATAGTTTAGCTTTTCTGCTTAGAGCGTCTACTCGTGCATTATCTATACCTTTGGTATACTGAATTTTAAAATGGTATTCTATAAGCATTTCCGCCCATTTAACCTATCTTTAGTTGAGTTCCTTTATTGTTAGGAATCCTATAAGGTTCTTATAGTCTGTTTTAACCACAAATGGTTTCTCTATGCCTTATAAGAATGCTCTTTGTTTCTTAAGTACTGCAACTATACCTAACAACTCCTTATTATAAATATTATAGTTTAACTCTAGTGGTGTCATCTTCCAACTATAGTACGCCACTGGGTGCCATCCGTCTTAATATTTCTGTATAAAGTATGCCCCTAGTATAAAGTCTAATGCATCTATTTTTATAACCATCTCTAGACCTGGTTAATAGATCTTAAGAACTAGCTCTTAAGTAAATAATCCTTTAACTTTTTTAAATAGTTCTTGTTATTCCTTTCCCTATACCTATAGTTCTTCTTTCTTTATTAACTATATAAATGGCTTAATGTTTTTTAACTATTGCGCTATAAACCTCCTACAATAATTACAAAACCCTAGGAACGATCTTAACTGCGTAACGTTCTCTAGTTCTTACCAATTTACTATAGCCTCGATCTTTTTTAGATCTATACTAAGTTGGCCTAGTTTAATAATAAATTTAACGAAATTGGTTTTCCTAATAAAGAACTTGTATTTCTTAATTACTACTAGCATCTGTTCTTCTTGTAGTCTCTTTAAAACCCGTTTAATATGTTCTCTATATTCTTCCTTACTTTCTAAGTAGATAATAATGTCATTAAGGTGTGCTATAATAAACTTATCTAGGTGTTCTTCTAATATACTATTAATTCGCTTCTGGAATATTACTAGTACGTTTATAAGTCCGAATTGCATAACTAATGGCTTATATAGTCCTTTCTTTAACCTAAAGGCTGCCTTTTATTTGTTGCCTTTCTTGATCCTAATCTAATAGTATACCCACCTTAGATCTATCTTTATAAAGATCTTTACGTTACCTATCCTATCTTAGATTTCGCTAATTAAGGGTAAAGAATACCTATCCTTCCTAGTAATGCTATTTAACTGTCTATAGTCTATACACATCCTAAGTTTTCCGTTTTTCTTTAGGATAAATAGTACTGGATATTCTACTAATAACTATAACAGTCTAATATATCCCTTGCGTAAGTTCTCCTAAATAAACTCCTTAAGCGCTACTAACTCTATTTTAGTAAGCTTGTAGATTAGAAAGAATTTTAAACTTATTTCCTCTTCTAATTCTATTTTATAGTCCTAAACTGCATGCTCTAACAGCTTTTTACTTTCTAGTAACCATAACTTTTTACCATACTTATAGTATCTCTTTGGTACATAACTTAAGCCTCGCTTAGTCTCTTTATATATTACTCCGACTTGGTACTATACCAACTTGGTTTGCTGTCGCACTTTATGCTATTATATATCTTTAATATTAACCTAACCTATAACCTAATTGACCTTTAGATTGTATTCCTATAACTAAGGCATTCCTAGTATCGCCTTATCCTATTCTAACAGTAGGATATTAAAAGACATTCTAACTGGTCTTCCTTTAATAGTTAACTAAATAGGTCCTGTTTTAAGATTAATAATACCTTCTCTATAGGCTATCTAATCTCCTAAAATTGTTATAAGTGGATATGGGTATTTCTTTTATCTATATAGTAACCCTATCCTTTTTACTACTTTTGGTAATATGTGGTTCCTAGTTACTCTACTATCTACCAACACTTTAAACTGCTAATCTTGCCACTTAGCTTGTAAATTTAGGTGTTGTCCTTAAATTCCTTTAAGGGTTTAAGGCTCTAATACTAGTTCCCTCTAGTTCCGTACGCCTCCCCTTTTCCTAACTATTGGCTGCTAGATCCTGCCTATACTTAGTCTAACTTTAGCTAATACTTAGTTTATTTCTTTTCCTCTATATACTATAGATAAGTGTTCTCTAGGCACTCCCACTACTATTATCCGTTTAGGCATTTTTCTGTAAGGAATCTTCCTAGTTAAAGTATTAAGTCCCCTTAACCTTATACTTCTACTAGGTGCTATCTATATATATACTTAGTGTTCCTAAACCGCTTTTCCTCTGGTGCCTAATATATCCTTACTAGGTACTTCTAGTTCTTATCTTTTAGTGCTCTATATATATTATACGTGTTATCCACACAAGCTATCCATAATAGTGTATAATGCGCTGCATGTTTTGGGTTAACTCTTAGTTTATTTTTATCCTTAAGTTTAAACCTATACCTGGTTAACCTAACTACTGGTATCTCTGCTATAGGTACTAAGATTTATTATTTACTTCTCTAGTCCTTAGATCCTTCTTCTAGGTTCCTTAATATTATAATTAACGCTCCTTTAATATAACTTATACGTTTTTCTGTAATAGGTTAGTCTTAGACAACTTTTTTATCTAGCTATATATAAAAGTCTTCCTATTTATTGTTGTGTCGTTGCCTATACCACTTTCCGTACAACTGGTTTAGTGTATATAGTCTATCTATTAGAAAGTACCTTGTTATCGCTATATTATAATATCCTTTAGTATGTCTTTCTTTAAACCTAGTTAGAATATCTAGATCCTCTTCTTGTTCTAGTTTATCTAACTATTTTACCCTAGGTGTTCCTGCACTTGGCCTATTAATAACTCTTTATATAGGTGCTCTGTCCCTTATATAACCTAGTATAGCTAACCTCTTGTCTAGCTTTTGCTCTTGCTATATAATAATTCTTATCCTAAACTTATCTATAGTTTCTTATTTTCTGCGTCTTATAGCTGGATCTTCGTAGTTGTTTTGCTTTTTAATTCTAGTATTAACTGTTTAATCTTTAGGCTGAACACTGCGTTTACTTAGGATTGCTAACATTTTTATTTATTCTCTAAACTTGTAGTTCTTGAACTTACGTCCTATACTTATTCGTTTGTTACTGAATTAAGTCACTACCCTTTCCCATTGGTTTCCGTCTGTTATGGGTTCTTAGGTGTGTCTTATCTTATTTTAAGAATCTTAAGCTTCTTTTATCTCTTCTTAAGAATCTTAAGCCTGTGGCCTTTTACCTTTATTAAGTAATAAGCTAGCACTAGCAGTTGTCTACTTACTTAGTTTCTTTTAAACGTTGCTCCTATTGTCTTATAAAGCAATGGAAATTGTATCTAATGGTATTGCAATACCCGTTACTAAACCTTATTTTGTAATGGTCTTAGTCTTTACTTCTATTTTAACTTCTCTAAGGTTTGTATGCTTTTAGTAAGCTACCTTTATTACCTTATTATTGGTAAATGCTTTACCTTTATTAAATTTATTATCTTTAATGTCTAATCTATAAGCTAGTTCACTGGTTCCTTTAAACTTAGATAATAATAGCTCCTATAGCTAATAGCTTGCGCTATATTTAGTATCTTTATAAATTCGGCATGCGTTGTTATAATAATACGCAAAACTGTTAATTGAACACTCTTTTATTCCTTATAGTGCACCATTATCCCTTTATATATACGTGCTGTCTGCTAGCCTAGTTCCCTTTACTATATAGTTACTCTAACCACCTCTATAGTCTTTAGTGAAATGACCTTGTTTTCCGCAATTTATATAAGCCCTATCTTTGAACTACTTTTCTTGCTGTGGAGTCCGCCTAAACGTCTTTTGCTATTAAAATCCCTGGTTTGGCCTCTGCTCCTAGGTCCTTTAATTACTTAATCCTTAACCTCTAGGTTTTTATAGTTTTTTTTCCTACCTTTAGGTTTTTTTAGTACTACTTAGGTCCATTAGCTCTGCGCCATTCTATAGTTTTTAACTCTATATCTGTCGTTGCGTACTCTGCGCCTTATATAACTATAGAACTCTGTTTTACCCTCTCTTAGCTTATTCCCTTTGGTAGATCCTATTATTAATCTTTATTAACTAATCTATTAACTCTCTTAGAGTATCCACATCTTCTATTAGGATAATTATGTCCTAGACTTTAGCCTTAAGTCCCTATTTATATTATACCATAAGCGCCCTGTTATTCCACTTAACCTATATAGCTAGTATTTAAAACTGTGTTATATATTTAATTGCTAAAGTGCGTTGTACTAAGTTCTAAAGCTTTTGTTTTGCTGTGATTATGGCCTCTAGGTCTCTAAATATCTATATTAGTTATTCCGCGAACCCATTCTAACTGGTAAATATATACCGTACGTCCTAGTTAGTCGTTGTTATGCCATTAGCCTATATTTCCGTAAGATATGGCTTAAACCACTTAAGTGCCCTCCCTATTAGGAATAATCCTGTATAGGCTACTTGATCTAACAATATTGCTAACTTCGCTCCTTCCTATACTACCTTAAAGTGCATCTGTGTAAGAAATCCCTTAAGCTTTAACTTCTCCCCTAAGAATTGTTTAATTAAAGGTAGCTTAATCTTTGCTGCTCTAATTCTATTAATGCGTTCTTTAAGTATCCTATTATTATCTTATAAGTAATTAACCATTTCCTATAACTAACCTCGCGTAACCACTTAAGAATCCCTATTATCTATACTAGTATCACCTAGCCCTAAGGTTATAGCTACCGTTGACGCTATTATAACTAGTGCTTTAGGTGGTATATTATTTAATCTTATTTAATACCATAACCTTGGTAGTGAATGTGTAACGGAACCTTATAGTAGGAACTATGGTAGGTTCTATTATTAGGCTGGGTATATAGGTAAGAACAAATTAACAATATAATAATAACTAGTAGAGTAGTTGCCTAATAGATTAACTCTAATTATATTTTAAGATTTACTACAAGGAGAGAACTATCTACGGTAGGAACTAAGGTCCTTTAAATACACAACCGTACTCCTAAAAAATCCTCTCTTATACGTAAGGTATGTGTTATTTATGTTAAACGTAACGTCCCTTTTGTTTAACGCAGTTAACGCGTTTAACACCATATGACCTCAGTTACCATTCCTCATTATATGGTTCCACCGGATCCATCCTGGACCGTGCCTATATTAACCAACTAGCTTCCGCCGTCTCTTCTCCAAGTAGTCGTAACATCGTACTTAAAGCGTCCGTAACAATAAATAGAAGATAGGTGGTTAATTATCTCTTTTTTAGAGAGGAAGGGATCTGCTAAGTTTTAGGTATATTACGGACGTAGATACGTCTGTGCGTCCCTACTAGTATAGCTAAAGATATAGGCCATTTTAGCTTAAGCAGTAGGGAAGTGGTTTATATTAACTTTAAGCTTATCTTATAGTTAAAGCTTCTAATTATTAAACGTAGGGTTAGTTCCGTCTATAAGTAATACGTTAGGAAAAAATTTACCAGCATTTAATTTTTCGTTTCTGCCATTTTAGCATTTTCTAGCATTTTCCAGCATTTCCCAGCATTTCCCAGCATTTAGCGGCATTTATAATTAAGTATTAGCATTTAGCCGCCAAATGCGGCATTTATAATTAAGTACTAGCATTTAGCTGCTAAATGCGGCATTTATAATTAAGTCTTAGTATTTAGCTGCTAAATGCTAACTATAAGATTACTAAGCATATATAAAAGTATAATTTTTATAAATTTAATATTTTATATATATTTTATTAGTATTAGTAAGTATATATAAAAGTATAATTTTTATAAATTTAATATTAATAAATAAATAAATAAATTTTATATTTTATATATACTTTCTTAATATTAGTAAGCATGTATAAAAGTATAATTTTTATAAATTTAATATTAATAATAAAATTAATATATTTTATATTTTATATATACTTTCTTAATATTAGTAAGCATGTATAAAAGTATAATTTTAATAATTTTTCATTTAGCCGCACCTTAGTTAATACTATATACTACACATTATAAAATGCGCATTTAGCCGCAATATGCTGCTAAATGCTATAAAAATGCTGGTAAATTTTTTCCTAATGCTACTATATACGCTATACTACTACCTATAAGTTACTAGAAGATATATCCCTTAGCCCATATATACGCCACTATATAATCGTAATAGGTTTCGCTATGTAATAGCTATATATAGTATTTAAAACTATCTACAGTTGCATTATACTCTTATAATCGTTACTAGCATTAGATAGTTTTGGTATCTTCCTTACCTTATATTAGGAAAAAATTTACTAGCATTTAATTTTACCTTTCTGCTATTTTAGCATTTCCTAGCATTTCCTAGCATTTCCCAGCATTTCCCAGCATTTAGCAGCATTTATAATTAAGTATTAGCATTTAGCAGCTAAATGCGGCATTTATAACTAAGTCTTAGCATTTAGCTG
>Ga0307507_10003041_pt1 | contig 33551 bp, 34 predicted proteins | sample 7_EM_MG_FD_207223 | JGI IMG/M metagenome (GOLD analysis project Ga0307507, IMG submission 207223) | Populus trichocarpa ectomycorrhiza microbial communities from riparian zone in the Pacific Northwest, United States - 7_EM | ecosystem: Host-associated > Plants > Roots > Unclassified | place...
ATCAAACGATACTCGAAACCAAACATAAAATATCATGAGTATCAAACTCAATCATAAAACATACTGAGTATCAAACGATACTCGAAACCAAACATAAAACATACTGAGTATCAAACAATACTCGAAACCAAACAGTAACCTCTACCGGTTACAGGAGCTTGTTGTCGTGGAGCCGAGTGTCCATGATTTCGTCGAGTTCGCATTCGTCTTCTCCTTCTATCTGAATTGGACGACGGGGTTCTTTCATCTCAGAGGGGGATCCGTAGTCTTGGTACGTGTAACGGAATCTACTATTATCGCTAGTATTCATTAACATGACATTGGATATTACCTATTAGGATTTCCCCAGTAACGAATCATTTCTTACCTTGTACCTTTCCTATTGTTATAGTTTCCTATTAGGTAGTACTTTCCTTATGTTCCCTTATTACTACCATTCGTTCCTTGTACCCAATTGGGAAACCCTATGCTTCCTACTATGTATTACTGGTTTAGTCCATTAGTAGCAATTCCTTACTTGTTTGATTCCATTACTTGTTTTGTTAGTTATATCCTGTCGCATCTACACCTTTGTTTTAGGACTTAGTTGTTTTCGCTTCTACCTTAGCGTAGCTTAGCCTTCTCGTTTGGACAGGATATTGGTTATGATTTATTTGTATTTAAAGAGCTTGAGATCCCTTAAGGATTCAAACTCTCAAGCCTCACAGGAACCCTCACTTTAATATACTAAGTTGAACAGTCACTCTATTAGTCCCTAACCTTTGTTATATCTCTTGTCGAGATTTCCATCGACGCTTCCCCTCCCTGTCCTTACAGTATCGCCGGATTTCCCTCTGGGAATCTCGTGATACTCAGGAGCAGGTTACAATTGCAATGCACAAGTTGCAACCGGACAATAGAGTTCTCTCAGGCTAGCATAATCTGGCCAGATGACAGCCACAGTAGCATGTCTGGTTGGCACACAGATTACAGCCAAGAACTATATTCTCTCACCCTTACATCAGGGAAATGTCGGAGCGTGGTCCAAGGCGGTCCTGAATGCTCCTGGTCCACCAAGGGGGGTCATGGTCCTCGTGGACCACCTGGTCCACTCCGATCCGCTCTGATCCACACATTTGGAAATTTTACCGAAAATGTGGATCAAGGTGGATCAGGATGGACCAGGCGGACCAGGCGGACCAAAACCCCCCTTGGTGGACCAGGAGTGGTTTTTACATTTTGCTGATGTAGTAGTGATGTTCTAAAAGCTTCTTCACCAAAGTACAGGCCAGTATAGGCATCTCCCATAAGGGCAATACCGGTAATGCACACCATAGACGGAGTAAATGTATTTGGATTTGTAGAAGTAATCAGATCTGGCATTGTAGGTATTCATATTGCTAGTATTATACATTTACATCAAATATGCAATGAAATATGCCTACAAAATAGTCTTCAGTGTGGTTGGGTTAGGGTTCTTCCATCATGCAGTTTTGCAAAAAAAAAAATTTCTATTTTTTGGAAACCTTTATTTTGGGCACATGATTGCAACTTGATAGTTGCCACTTGTAGTGCTTTTTAAGACCAGCAATGAGAACAAAACCACAATTATTCTAAATGGTAAAAAAATGCCAAAAACCTATAAGAAGTGCTCCCATTAGGGAATAGAGAGAGTCCACAGCTTCTTTATACCAATATACTGGTATTTATCTATTAATTCTTGATTATTTTTCAAAGCTACAGTAATTAGTATAAAGTATAGAGACTTTGTAAAAAATTTAACAAATTTGACAATATAATATCCAGTTACTAGATTGGCTAATGAATGTAATTATGTGTAATCAACTTTACAATAATGATCTAGGTAAGTATCCAAAGTTTGGAGGTAAATGCATATGTTTTTCATATTTTGTCTTATAATTCTAATTGGAAAATACAAATTCTTGAAAAACTAATTTGTAGTTTTAAAAGCATTAAAACTAAATCATTGTAAGAAATAGAACTTAGTAGATATATTTACTATTAGTAATAAATTACAGGATGCAGTCTCTACTCTTAAGACCACCATATCTCATAATATTATGGGTAAAAACTTTTTAAAGCCTTTTAAACCAAGTATTACTCTTTCAATTAATCTATATTCACAATAAGAAAAATGTATCTTCTTTGCTTCAAACTATTTATACAGACTTAGATACTTACAGTAAAGATCATTACAAAGACTTGAATTTATCAATGAATCTACTAACTAGTTATCATGTTGTCAAATTTGAACGATTTGTATATAGTTTATGTACTTCCTCCTAGGAATCATAACTTTGGTAAATATTTAGAAATTAATAGATAGATACTTACCTATTGATATAAAGGACCCATGAACTCTCCCTATCTCTCATGAAAGTGCTTCTATGTTGTTGGCATTGTTTTACCATTTAGAATAATTGTAGTTTTGTTCCATATAAATAGTCTTAAACACACTATTTAAGAAGAATAGTTTTGTATTATCACATAATAGCTACATATTCTAATTCTCCATATTTTAAAGTATGATAGCTACTGACAAACTTTCAAAGTGGGATGTCAATTATTTCTAGAGATAATCAAATGTGGGTTTGATTTTACACTGGTTGCTACAGGTGATTGGTTTCCATGTGATGATTGGTTTCCCGGTAAATTACATTAATACCTAACTTAGTCTGCACACCTGCAACAGACGGTGAGGAATCTTGGGGGTCACTTGTACTACAACTCGGAGTGACCAACGGGCTATTGTATCCCTGGGATGTTGGTCTGAGGGAGGTGGCTGAATCTAACCGGCCGTTGAGCGCATTTAGGAGTGCCGGCGTCGGCTAGGGAAATGTTGTGGTAAACGGATTAAAGTGGAAGGTGCTTTTAGTGGGGCTAGGATAGGGGCTATAGGTACATGGACTAGCCGGGAGGCTGCTTAGGGGCAGCGCGATAGTGAGGGTATGATAAGGCGAGATCTCTATCTTTGTTCAAAGGACTACTTTTAGGTTTTGGAGAGATTAGTTAGTATGGACTTGAGTCCAAGTTCCCCCAGGCTTCTTGAACTTGACAACCTTAGAGTAGGCAGTGGTACATGATACGGTCGTGTATCTAAATCTCCCCGTGAGCCATTCATAGTATTGGAAATCCATACAACCTTATGCCAGGCAGGTTGGTTCAAGTTCTCGCCTGGCCATCACGAGGAGAGAGCCTCGCCATCCTCGAGAGTCCAGGGGACCATCTGGCACCTGCACCCCCAGCACAAACCCGCCATGGCGTCCTCGACGAAAACACCCCCTGCAGCAAACCTCCCCTACGCCGGAAAGATGCGTGGTGGGTGGGTTATAGGGTACGTATGTCGGTGGTATTCCCTACGGTCGTCCGGGTATTCACAGAAGGTTAAGTGCTCAATATAAGCCCACACCTGCATAATCCAAAAACATATATATATCTATTCCTAAATCCCCTCACCACGACCTATATCCCCCCAACCCAACCAAGCCACATATCCAATAAAATATACCATCACCGCCGGGAAAGAGAACTGGAAATCCATTTCTGAATCAAGAAAGGAAGAAACATAGGCGAAGATTTGGCAGGGACGACTAATTCCCGAGCCCCCCGCTGAGCCCCGCGACCCCCAGAATACACCTGTCACCGAGAGCGCAATACACGAATCGGTGGACAAGTTAGCCTATGGGAAGTACTCTTCTCCTGAGGTCACCAAGGCTCTCCGCCACCGCTCTGCGATGGCACACCAATTGGTAAATTTCCCCACATAAAAATGCCCTAATATCCCTCGAGCCAACATGTGTCCTAACTACATTCGCTGGTTCAACAGGCACCCCGGGAGGGCAGTTGGTATACTGGGCCTGAAGCCCTCCTACAGCAGGATACCTTATAAAGGTACCACCCAAAACATGAGCATCCCCCGGGACGTTTTTTATGTGTTCTCCCTTCGGCTTATCAATGATCGTAGCTGAGCGGACAAGAAACAGTCAGAGCCGTAGTGGGGCCAACGACCAACTCAATCGCAGAGGCCCGACTACTCATCCCAACAGTTCTGGAAGCAGAACCTTGGAAACATGATCTCGGGGTGATCAAGTTAAGATAGAGGCCTTAGGAAGGAGATGAGAAACGAGAACACATAAAGGGCGGACTCTCCTTCGAAGTCATAAAGCACAACCGAGAGATCACTCCCCACCCACCCATTCTCTGAACCCTCAATATCGCCATGGCAAAGGTTCGTTCTCAGGGACACAAGGTAGATACCCCTTCCCTCCCTTCCTAGAAAGTCACCAAATATCACTCCTTCCGATAGCCAAACCAAGTAGTCGAATGGCCCCCCTCTCACAAAATCGCAAACGACACACCAGTAACTCCCTCTCCCTCCCCCAAACAACAGCTGGAAGCCATTTCTATTGATGGTGGCGGCGACATCCCCCGCACCCATGCTCTCTCCTGTGAGCCATCCCTACCACAAACTGCCATCTCCTACTGCACCTCCTTAGGTAGTCTACATCAAAAGACAATAACAGAGCTCTGGGATCTGGATGTCAGCAAACTCAGATACCAAGATACCTGACAAGACCGGAAAGCCCGTCGGCGCGCTGATCCTACCAGCCTCAGCTATGCTCCTAGGAAGTTCTATCTAAGGTACAGTGGGCCCGTTAACCTTTTAGACTACACCGCTTCTGTAGTGTCGGTTGGGCTTTTAAAATTGGCAAGGGGATTGATGGGAAGGAGGGTATGGGCCTGTGAATACGCTTGATAAGTTTGTATGTGAGTTGAGAGTTTTTTTTGTTTCATAAGGAGAAGGGTATTGAGGGAGATGGATGAGCTAATTCGGTTACTTTAGACGATCCCGAGGTTTATCATGGTGCGCTGGTTAGTGCTCAGATTATGAGTAAGGGATTGCAGGAAGAGAAGGTGCTTGTTATTTCCGAGGCCGGGCGCAGCTTGAAAGGCGTAGGTATTTGGATTCCAAAGTGATTTGCTTTCCACATCAGGTCAACCTTTACCTAGCGGATTTAAAGAGCCAAGGGCTCCAGTTTTATATCGATATCATGTTTGCTGAGAACCCGGAATATTGGTGCCGTGGGTTTTCCGAGTGATTCCCTGTGACATTCTCTGAGGGCTTATTGTACGAAACCCAATGACATAGCATGTAGCGGGAGAGGCCAGAGGCACCTGCCTGTCCTTCTATCATAGCTTAACTTTTAGAAAGCACAATAATACAGTATCTCCTGACCCCCGGCACTGTACTTAGAGACGACTGCGAATTCATTGAGCACAGTTCATCCTTGAGGAGTCCAACAAAACCTTCATCCACCAGCGATCACCCCCATCCCTTACCAAACCTTATTTCTCACTAGAAGAAAAGCAACTACCGTATCACACCAGCATGCCACCACAATATACTGGTAAATCTAAAACGAAAAGCTTTACTCCACCTCTCACATTCTACCCCGTTACGGAAGTCCTAAAAGACCCGCTAAAAAATAAAAAAAGGGAAAAAGGGAAAAAGGAAACCGAGTGATCCCTAACCTCGCCTGGATGCATGCACAGACAGACACACCGCCAGGAACCTTCTCGCAAGCCTTGGCGCCCTACCCGAACAAGGAATAGCGGCCAAACCCCCCATGATAACCACGACTGTCCACCGACTCTTCTAGACGCTTCTTTACCTTCTCGCGAAACCTACAATCGAGCGGGAACTTACTCTAGCGAGGAAATTACAGTGAAATGGGTTTAAATTAGGTTAACGGAAAACCTTCATATAACCCAACAATGATTCTTGAAGGAGAGGTTGTTCTCACGATCGTTTTCTGCTCTGATTTTCTGAGGCGGAGGGGGTAATACGCGTATGCAAACGGGAACGCGAGCAAGACACAGTACGGGAGACGACTACTCCTAGGATAACGGTTTCACAAAAATCGGGGGAAATTGATTTGGGGGGAGAGAGGGCAGTTGACTGCGGGGAAAAAAACCCAACGAATGCGAATTCCCTACCAAGAGGGTCGAAGCAAAGGAAGACGAGACCACCACCACCACCGACCAGTGATGGAATGGAGCATGGATTTCCAACGAAAACGGCCCCCAAGCGATGACCTGCTGGAGGAACAACCGTTATCGAAACGTCTAGAGAAACTATCTCTCGTCAAAAAAGGTTTCCCCCCCTTCCCTCTTGTCCATCATCAACTAACACCCCTCAAAGTAGAGCTCCTCAACAAACCCCAACCCTTCCCCATCACCACCCCCAGTGGCACCCCCCCCTTCCAACCTGAAGCCGAAAGAATGGACGTCGACAACGTAATCTTTATCAAAAACCTCGACGAAGAGGTCGCCTCCTACGACTCCAAAGACGACCCGGACTCCCAGAAACTCATCTTCCTCCCAGACATCGAGAAGCAGCTGACACGGGTTCCCTATCTACTTGCTGAGAATAGTGCCCGTGGCGATGGCAGTGGATGGGAAAGTAGAGGGGGGAAGACGAGCACGGATTTGGTACTTTATTCGGTACCGAGCTCGTTGAGTGTTTCGGAGGAGAGGGATAGTGTTCGGCGGGTGATCATTGAGGCGAGGAGCAGGCTTCGGAAGAGGCAGGCTGATGAGGCCGCGGCGGCAGCTCAAACTGCGGGGGTGATGGGGGGTGAGGAGGAGGGAGGGTATGAATGGGATTTAATGGAGGTGGGGGATCTAGCAGCAGGAGGGGGGCCTTATGAGGATCCGGATGCTATGGACATTGGTTAGCTATTCCCCCTCCATGTATGCTACTTCTTGGAGATTACTTAGTTGTTTAGGAGTGGGGTGTTTTTTGTTTGCTTGAATTTCTCCTTGGAGTTTTACTGTTTGTTGCTACCGCTCCCGGTTTGTGTGATTTTTGCTTCAACATATATGGGGGATTAGCTACGAGGCTTATACTGTACTATCGATATGGTAATAAAAAGACAAGAAAAGGGATATATAGCTAAAACAAAAAGTGAAAGGTTTTTCTCAGAAAAATCAGTCACTGGTTCCCACCATCCATTCCTGCTCCGATTTAAGAATTGCTGCACATAATATATAATGTGTTTCCCCCCCCCCAAAAAAAAACCCCCCCCCAATGCCCGCCTAAACAAAAGAGACAAGTGGTAGACAATAAGACAAAGTTGAGAAAAAACTTATGAGCTTGTTTGAAAATTTAATGAAAACGTATATGGTTGTGCGCCTGTCCGGTAACCAAAAGGAAAGGAGTAAAAGGAAGGGGTCCGGGAGGGCAAAAAATAAGAATACAGAGAATGAGTGAGTGAGTGCGGTTGGAAAACTACTGGGTTTACAAGTGAATGGCCCTTCCTTCTTTCTCTCTCGTCCTCTAGACGATATCACGGGATTTTAGAGCTTAGTGCAATCTTCTAAGGCATGCCAGTCGGCCTTTTCGTTTAATGTGGGTGCTGCTGCGGTGTATATGCCGGGACGGCAGCAGGGGGAGGGGGAGCGGGCCCGCTGTTGCTACCTTCGCCCAAGTGATGTGCTGGATGTTGTGCTGGGTCGACTTTTGTGGCTCCGATTGGGGGTCCGCCAGAGTAGATAGGAGGTTCGGGGTAGTTGGGGTTGTAAGCTGTTGGGCGTGAGAGTTAGCAACTTGCCCACTTATCCATGATCCAACATCGAGCGGAGCTTTAGGTCTATGACAAGAAAGGTTTCTGTACCTGGAGGTGGTACGGCGTGCATTCCATATGTACCGTTTTCCTGGAGTTGCTGCTGGTGATAGAACGAGAAACTCTCTTCGGGTTGTTGGGGGTTCGGTTCGAATTGGGCCCTTCGGGTCCGAGGCACTAACCACTACAGATCCCCAACACACAATCAATTGACCGTTCTATCCTCCGCTCACACGAAAACCGTGACGAATAGGTAAGGAACGTACTCGGTGATAGCGAAGAGGGGGTTCTCCATTCTTCATCCGGCGGTCGGCATGATAGTACATTGCCATCATGAGTATAAAGAAGAAAGTCAAGATGCCGAAAAAGATTCCCCATTTGATTGCTCTCGTGTGCTAGGAGGTACCATTCGTCAGCCAGTAAATCAAGTGAGCTCCATCGTCGGGGTTGGATGGGTGAAGCTAGACGCATCAGACTCACATCGCTCCAATACCAAGAGTCGTGAGGCCAATCATTGTTATCACGCTCATCATCCCTCCTCACTAGGTCTAGCCATCGCTGAGGAACAGCCATGACTGGCTGCGTAGGGAAAAAAAAGGCTGGAAACAAGAGGGAGATGTCGTGCGGGCAATTGTGGGCCCGAGATTGACCCCGGCAAACAGGAGAGAGGCAAGATAATAGTGTTGAAAAATCCGAAAGAAACCTAATGAATGGATAGGTGAGTGGGAGGAGAGATGGTTCAAATGAGCGTCGGTGTCCGGGGCGAAAAGACAAAGGAAAGGGACTGGTTGAAATGGTTTGTGGTTTACGGGTATGATGAGTGAACGGGTGGGTCCAGGGAACGGACGGTTATCATTAGTTCCAGTGGTAGGAGTGTGGCTTTTTCGCACCTGGCCTGGGCTCAGTCTGGATTTGGTAAACTGTTGAAGTCTGAACTTGGTGTATCAGACTTGGTTATGATACATATAGGGGCATTTACTTGTCTAAGAAATTCTCAGATGTGGGAAGCGTCGTAACGACGAAAACCCAAAACGTTCCCCTATCAAGAGATCCCTCCCAGATTCAAACAGGGGGAAATTCTTCTGCGATACCGGGTCAAGTTTATTGGGGCTCAGACAGAGAATCATTAACCTGCGGGAACCTGGATTCTTGGTGTTTATGCCTAACTGACTGGCGTTGGATCGTAGTCTGCTGTACTTGTACCGACACACTACCGTATCGTACCGGTGCCCCTAAATTTACCAAGACTCAAAGTTCGAAATCGGCTATTGCGGTGCCGGGTCACGTGCTCAAGTGGTGAGAAATGCTCCGTCATATTCAAGTGCTTTGTAAAATCATAATATTATTAGACACTTTCAGCAGATCCCTGTTTTGAGTTCGAAAAATGATAGGCACAACTGCAAGGATACCTGGACAAGTTCCCAAGCGACACTAGCCGTAAATTGAGTCAATTAGCTTAGGGGTATGGTACTTGGTATGGGAACCCTATTACGATTTCTCGATGATGGCATCTGTCTTGATATGGAACTAATCTATTTTGCAGTAGAGCAGTACTTGGCAATGTTTAGAGCCTTCCTATGCGTGTCTACCATTTTTCGAACTCGAATCCGAACTGAAAATAGGGATCTGCCGAAAGTGTCTATTCCAGCACGATAATTTAACTACACTGGCACGGTGGTCTACGAACATAGTATTGTGTATAGGTATACGGACGCCGGTATGGTAACACTTAAGTCCATCATACCGCTGCCGAGACTGCATTCCCTGAGCATAGCATGATATTCCCGGTTTCAGTGCAGACCATGGCTGTTGCACTCGAGCACTCGGGGGGTCATTAAAAACAAGAAAACACAACCTTTGTCTCTATAGGGAATTGCATGGGATCAACAGAAATAGTTTTCCGGTTCTTAATGACCCCCCACCGAGTGCTCGAGTGCATGAGGAAAGAAACCAAGAAAAGAGAGAAAAAAATGAAAGAGAAAAGGGCCACAGGCTGCCGGTACGGTATTCAGCGGCTTTTGGAAAGAGAAAAAGAAGTGTGATAAGATAGTGGTGCGTGCCCCGATCTTTGAACCTACCGGTATGTCACAGGTAGCTTCCAGAAGAAAACCGAGATCCAAATTCGGCTGCTCTGTTCAGCATCTCCTTCTTCTGGGCGTGACCAATTCTACGACCCCCGGCGATATCCTTCTCGCGATCGAACGCGCGAGCACTGGGATCGTCCTCCTTTTCTCGGGGTCCTAGTTTTTTATGCTCCTCATAAAGCGATTGCGAGCGATTCTTCTCCTGAAGCCTCAGTAAATAACGATTCGTTATCAGGTAGACATGTATCAGGTTAAATCATTGCACAAGGGGGTATTACATTATATTCACGAATTCTCCGGGCCGTCTCTTCGGCCTCGGCAGCACTGGCACCATGCTTTCCTCCTTTTTCCTGTGTTTGCGTTGCTGGTTCCTTAATACCCATCACCTCATCGTTTAATCGCTTGCGTTTCTCCTCGGGCGATTCTGTCCATAGTGTATTATTATTGCCTCCTGGCTGTTGAGGTGCCTTAGATCCTTTGCCTGTCTGAAACTTTCGGTTTCGCAGCTTGGTTGGATCGACTTTTGTCGCCCAATCCTCCGACTTTGGTGGAACCAACATCCATTCGTCGCGCTTCGCCTTCCCGCCGTCAGAATTTTGAACCTTTGTGTCTGCAAACTGTGCTAGCCGTCTCTGCGCTGCTAATTCTACCTCTTCCTGTATACCATTTGGCACCGGGTTAGCTAATGGCCTTAATGGATAGAAAAGAGATTTTCTTACAGCTGACGCAGAGCTCTGAGGTAGGGCCGGCCCGATATCGTCATCACTGCTAGTCTCGCCATCGCCGTCCTCAGGTCCAGAATTTGGCCGTTCATCAAGTAGAGCTGGAGGCGGCGCAGGACCTACCATCCGTCTCTTTTTTATGTCTAATTCGTTTGGTATCGACGGTCCGACTTTTGATGCTGCCGCGACATTTTCTCTCCCTTCATCTAGTTTTCTCTTTGCAAGGATATGAGGGGGGATTGATGGACCGACTGTTCCATCCATGGCTGCCGTCGAATGTGGTGATAGCTTGTCGTGTGTGGCAGTGGGAGCTTCGCGGCTCCAACCCTAGGGAAGTTCGGGAGCGCTGGAAATACGTAGAACGTATTTAGGGCTCAAATATACGCATTGATTGGGCACATTTTAGAACATATCTCACCTCCCATCGGGAAAGGATTTGACTTGTTGGTGGGAAAGCACCCGCAGCTTCACACTCGCATATTCCAAATACGCCACACCTTACCTGCAGAAATTCAATATCAGATACCGGTATTAGGCAATTCTGTGGTGTTTTAAATTTCTGGAAGATCTTGTTCGGCTGTCATCCGCCTGTTTGTTAACCCCGGAAACATTTGTTCCGAGCGACAAGGGAACCATTTGAGCCTCCTCGAGGTGGAACGACGAACTCACGATATGCGAATTGACCCGATTCCCAACCGATGAGCTCGATACCGAATGAGGGCTCGGTACCCGAGACAAGCGAAAGCAATAGAGAGGGCAGCAGGCACGAGGCTGAGAATGCTGAAGCAATGCGAGACTTGAGCAAGGGAAAATTTGAGGTGAATGGTGATGTTCCAGAATCGATGACGAACACAGCTACTTCAAGAGTTCTCGAATATCTACAGGAAGCTAGGGAAGAGGGAAATGGCTCGGCTTTTAAGGGATTTAAGCAAGCAAAAAAATCAGCAGATAACGAGCATCAAGATCTCTCGAACTCAATAAATGGCGAGACCAGCCCTACCGGTTCTCTTTCTACGCCTGACGATACACCTTCAATACAAGTGAGTGCTACCTCTTGGTGGCTTTTACCTATTGATGGCTAATATCGGGGGCTCATAGGGGTCAGTGGCGTCTTCACGGGGGAGTAGCATTTTGGGATCTCGGTTTTCACCTGCTCCGTCTCTACGGCCTTTCGATAGACGATTTCAGTCGCGGTTACAGCCTGCCTCGCCCATAGGGTCGCCATCACCACGGGTTCTTTCACCCTCCCTCCTTGGACCGCATTCAAGGTCGTCTTCAATAGGGGATATCAATTTCGGCGAGGCGGAAGAGCGGTCGGCACCTTGGGATGTTGTTCGGTGGACAAAACTCAAGAAGATAAAAAATCAAGTGTTTTCTGAGGGCGGGAGGCGCAATTTTGGTACTCCCACATGCATCACTGCCTCTGCGACGATCGCGCTGGGAACTTCCAAAGGTATCATTTTAGTTTTCGACTACAACCAGAGTCTCCAAGGAATAATAGGGCCCGGTACAAAAGGTATGCTTTAATATCTACACCTAGGTTATACCCTTGCCTAACTATTATAGCTGTCGAGCATGGGGCAATTTCGGCTCTAGCCGTCTCTGCTGATCATACCACCATCGCAGGTGGCCACGATTCGGGGCACATTTTCACTTGGGAGTTGAACAAACCTAGCCAACCATTTCTCCATATACTCCCTCTCCCTTTAGATCAGGTTGAGGGCCGAAAAACAGATGGTCATGTTGAAGGGGTCTCGGTAATTCATCTTGGGTTTCTTGGTACTAGACATACAGCATTGGTTTCTGGCGATGATAGAGGGATGGCATTCTCACATTTGGCAACTAGAGGATTAGGCGCAGTTAGGAGGGTAGTAAAAACTACACGCATTTTAGGGCGATATCCATTTGACGCCAGCCCGGCGCCCCGACCCCGCAAACCTAGTTCGGTGCTTGGGTTCTCGGTCCTTCCATTAGGAAACTTCCAGCAAGCGACGGACACTATGGGGCTTGTTGCCCTGCTAACTCCTAACCTCTTGGTGATTGTTTCAACCACTCCCATTGCACACACACAATATAAGGCTGCTAAACCCAAAGAAGTCGCAACTGACACAGCATTGTCAGGGTGTTTGGCCTGGTATCCTTTTATGAAGGCAAAGCAAGCGTCTAATGGGTCAAAACTATGCTTGAATGCGAGATTAGTGTATGCTTGGTCGAACATTTTGACTTTGTTAGAGCTTTCGGTTGTTGAGACCGAGGACAATGATCCTACTCGCCTGCCTGTTTTGGACTTCCGGCCTAAGAGCCGTTTCCGATGTGATGAAGCAATTGTTGCCGTCCAGTGGATCAATCGTCAGGTATTTTTTGCGGATAAAGATACATTGACCTTTTTCTAATGGAGTTGTAGATAATTGGAGTTTTAACCGTTACTCAAAGGCTAATAATTCTTGAGGATACTGCACTAAGAACGACCGAAACGTTTGATCTGATGCCGAAGCAGATTTTACATGTCGATATGTTCTCAGGGCAACTGCATTCTCTAATTGACCGCCTTGATGACGAAGGATCATCTCATCCACATGTGGCAGATGCATTTTACAATAGCTTCAAAGCTTACAAAGGAAGGATGTTCCTTTTGGTATGTAGTATCAACTTTCGGTTATATACATATATATATACATTGGGAATAGGTGGACTAATTCTGGACAGTGTCAATACGAAGTATTGGTTGGTGCATTGTCCAACTGGGCTGATAGATTGCTGGCTATGATGGAGGTTGGTGACTTCATTGGGGCAATACATCTTGCTACGGCATATTACGTCGGGGAGGCCAACAAGTTGACCATCGGGCTTCCTGAAGATGCGGAACTACGACATCCAATCGTAGAGGAGAGGCTATTGGAAATGATGTCTGCGTCTCTCAGGTACGCCTTTGGGAAAAACCAAAAGTCTACTCAGAAGGAAGTGTTGGAGCGTGAACAATTGCAGGATTTAGCAACAGCATGTTTCAATGCATGCTTAAGTATGGATACGGCGGACTTTCTGTTCGGCGAAGCTTTTGAGTACTTCGAACAAGGGTCTGTTGAAGGTCTTTTTCTTGAGACATTAGAGCCACATATATTAGAAGGAAGGATTCGATCTGTCCCGCCAACAGTTGTTAAGGCGCTCATAACGCACTACACTTCTCGCGAGTTCGATAGCCGACTGGAGGAGATAATCTGTCATATGGATACAAGGACGTTGGACATTGACCAAGTAACAACTCTATGCAAGCAACATAACCTTTATGACGCAATGATCTACGTTTGGAACCGAGCACTTGGCGATTATATTACTCCTATGATAGACTTACTTTCCCTTTTAATCCCTCTACCTCAAAACGGAGCGAACGAGAACGAGAGCTCTATGCACGCCGTAAATGCTCTGAAGGTGTTCCCTTACTTATCTTACACTCTAACAGGCCGTGTATACCCCACGGGCGAAGATCTTCCGGAGCCAGAGGCGTCAAATGCAAAGGCTGCACTCTGTTACTTTCTGTTTTTAGGGAGGACAATAACATGGCCTAAGCAGGGTGGCAAGTCGTTCTATACAGATCCTGTCTCAAAATCGGAGCCTTCTTTTCCTTATCTCCGACTTGTCCTCAAATTCGATGCCCCCAGTTTTCTCAGTGCTTTGAATGAAGCATTCGAGGACCCATTCTTAAACGGGGCAGCGGATTCTGAAGACACAACGCTCAGACAAGATCTTTCCGAGGAGCAAGCCTTCTGCCAATCGTCTATGAATCGGCAGTACGTTGTCAGTATTCTTCTGGAGGTTATGGGCGCTACAGACTTTCCACCCCAAGACACAATTTATCTGGATATGTTTATCGCAAGGAACATTCCAAAGTATCCTCAATTTATACTACTTTCAGGGAGCGCTTTGCATCGTGTGATTGTCGGACTTTGCAATTGTCCCGGCGAAGATATTGCCGATGACTGCCAGTTAAGCGTTGAATATTTGCTCACTGTTTACCGCCCTCCTGATATCGACGTTCTAGTCGAACTCTTTGCCAATGCCAAGTTCTTCCGGGTCCTCAAGTCGATATTCCGATCTGAGAAGCAGTACGCTAGACTTATAAAAACATATTTTGAGGACGGAGAGTCGCAAGATGCTGTTTTTGACTGTATCTGGGACTACCTGCGACCAGGTAGCAGCTTGAACGAAAGGCAAACAAAAGAAGTCCGCCGTGTCATCGAACAGCATGCACGACGGCTTGTGGACATAGATTGTGCTCGGACGGCTACTATCATTGATACGTGCGCCCCTGATCTTCACAGTGCCATGCTAGATTCGATAGAGGACCAGCCCCAACAGCAGTTTCAATATCTTCAAACAATCTTCGAACCCTCAGATACTAGAGAAGCAAATGATTTCAAGCGGTCGGCAGTGACACAAAACGTGTCGTTTGTGGAGCTTTATATCCGACTTATGTGCGAATTTGAACCCGACCATGTTAATACCTACGTTGGTGGTCTTCAATCTGGAGACCTTCGGCTGGACAAGGTATTGCCGGCTATGGAGAGTAGTGGGGCTATGGATGCCGCCGTCATGTTAATGGCTCGTGAAGGGGAGATACGAAAAGCCATGGATAGGCTCATAGCACACTTAGGGACTCTGGAAGTAGCCTTAGAAAGTTTACTCGTTGCAGACAGGAACGCTCATGGCTCGCATTCAAACAATGAGGCAGTTGCAGGCGGCTTGCGTTCATTACAGAAGTATGCGCAAGTAGGTGTCTGGCTTTGCCAGGGCCAGATGAAAACTGGGAAACGATTACTCAAGGCCACCAGATCAAAACGCAGATCCAATAATGAACCGCTTAACGAAGAGGAACTGCTCTGGTTGGATTTTGTAGATACCGTTGTGCGTATAGCGAGGAACTGCATATCCATCCAAGAGAAGCCGCCAGAGAGCAGTTACACACTTGCTGAGACAAACGGAACGTTGAGCGAAAAAGAGGTGATACAGATTGACAGCGAAAAAGTGGCCGTCTCCCTCCGGATGTTTGTCCAAACCGTATTCTCAGCACTGCTCACCGCAACATCCTCCTCACAGGCGGTCTCATTCCTACAAATCCTCCGAGCCTTCCTATCCCGTGCATCAAAAGCCTCCCCCTCTCTCGGAGACCTTCGTAACGTCCTCGGCGACATCTTTGAAGCTTATATCTACGAAGAGCAAATCCTTGCCCTGGCGAACCGGCTCCTAGAAAAGGACTTATTCGTCCACGTCGACGAAGCGGCAACACTCCGCCAAAAAGGCTGGCGCCCAGCAAATCAAACTTGCGAAGCCTGCAACAAGAAACTCTGGGGCCCCGGTGCCGCTGGTGGTATATATAGTGCGTGGGAAAAAGCGAGACTAAAAAGCGCCCAGCGACTCGAAAGCATACGGGAAGAACGAAGACTAGCTTCTGAAGGATCCTTATCCGCCGTCGCGAGAGGAAAAAGCCGCGCGCGGGTGACAACAGATCCACTGGAGGAAACAGGGGAGGCTAGCGGTGCAAGTAATGCCATGGAGGGTGAAGCGGGAGAGTTGGTGGTTTTCCATTGCAGGCACATCTTCCATCGAAAGTGTTTGGATAATTTACTCGCTGAAAATGGTCCCAGCGACGAGTGGGCGTTTAAGTGTATTGTTTGCAGGCACAATGGGTGTTGAGGGGTTTACTGACTTTTCTTCATCGGCTTTCTTATTTCCTATTTTTATTTCACCTTGTATGTGATTGGGATATCATGGCGATTGTGCTGATTCGTTTTGTTTTCTTTCTTGTCCCCCCCCCCGACATCCGGGGGCTGCTTCACGTTGTTTCAGGGAGGTATGTGGTATGGGATGGTGGCTAGATAGCTCGCGCTGTATTCTGTTCCGATCTTGCGTTGGCTTAATGTGTTGTGGCGTGTTGGTTGGTGTAATATAAGTTCTTAAGTTCTATGGCGGTGTGGCTCTAGTGAACTTGTGCGATATGCTATCAACTCACTTTAAAAACGAAGAGTCCGCGGTTCTAATGCTTTTGTATTTTGTGACTAAATATTCCATGGTGAGAGTGCGGAGTATCTCGTATGGCATTTTCCGTCACTGGTCAATGATCGGCCCACCGTGTTTTTAATGGTTTGGATGCTCATGCTTTACTTAGTGACACTACCGATATATTATTGAAGAGCGCGTGTAACTATTCCCGCCCTGTTGAGACTAGAGTTGGGGGGTACGGGTAGCTGGTCTAATCGGCTGTGTAAATGAACTGCAAGTGACATTTTGCAATAGGTGCCAATTGCTGATCGTTTACTACTTTTACTATCCATAACTTGTAAAAGGATAAACTCTCTCTTGCTACTCCTACCTAAACTATTTGTCCTCTCCCCCTACGCCCTTCCAAGAGCTCATCGAGTTTAGCCGTTCCCAGCGCAGATACCACTAACGGTGCTACAACTACTGCTAGATCGTTTGTCGGTTCTATCGTGCGTGCCGCCGCAAGCGCACTGCGGTGGTCTCTCATAGCAGTCATCTTACAGGGCCCGCAGATGTCAATATGTGGCACTGTTGGTGACAAGTTCTAGAAATTTCATGAAATTGGGAGTGTACCAGATAGCTTTCCGGACTCTCATATAGTGGCTTTTGCATATCCGGTGGCCTGTTGCAAAACCGCGGCCTCCAGAGTCCTATTTAAGGAAATCTTTGGAATGGTGCAAGGACCTAGATCAGTAAAAGAAAATCTTTAGCTGAGTGACATTCTATGAACCACCGTAAAAGTGCAAGTCTGATTTGCTGTCTGGAAGGCCGCCAAAGATGGGTCCAAATTAGGCATGTACAGTGCAATGCGGTATAACATCGTCCCTGCACTTGTCAGCATAGCTAACTTACCGGCACATGCGAAACCGTAGCCAAACTCGGTCTCGGTGTGGGGGGAGGCTTGGCCATTGCTGCTTCAGAGAGTTTATGTTGAGTTTTTCTTCTTCCCACCCTATGATACCTAAAAGTTCATGCCAATGAGGTTCTCCTCAAGAGCCCAGGCCGCAGTTCCCCGCCGGCACACAAGTAAGCTAGACTACCGGCAACCTCCACGAAAACCAGCAAAACCAGATCGGGCCACCTAATAAGGGTCGTAAAAAAGAAACTTTGCTCACGTTAGCACATTTGTTAATTTTTCGATTGGTAGTTTCCAGAGAAGGAATTGAGTTGGAAACATTTTCAGCCAGTTAATGGGTCCCTTTCTGTTATAATTACCTACTTGAGCGCGCTGGTGCATTGAGGCTCGTTGGAAACCCTCCCACATGGCTATGGCTGGCCACCGTGGTCAGGGTAGGACTCGGTGGAAAAAACAGAAGTCCCGATAAGTGCTGACTAACCCCCCGCTATTGGCCAAATGCGGGCACACACATTGGAGGGGGAAGGGATAAGTAAAAAAAATTCACCAAAAAAACGCACTTTCATCTCCTCGTCCCCTCCTCTTCTCACCACACCGCTCCTTCTCCTTCTCCACACAATCTCCGCCCTCCTTTTAATACTTTATAGGAAAAAATTCAAAATTCAAAATGGAAGGAAAATACGAAGGCGCAATTGGTATCGATCTTGGTATGCAATTCCCCCCTCTCCATTCATGTCTTTTGGCATCGATCCTGGTCTCGTTAAGTCCATACGAAGATGCTGACCATAGTTTTTTCATCTTTTCACAGGCACCACCTACTCTTGCGTTGCCATCTACGAGGGTAACGGCGTTGAAATCAGTTAGTCCTGCCCTCTCTTCAGTTTGCTAGACTTTGTACTCGAATGAAATTCGCAAACATAAAACTACTCACTTTTGCTTGCAAGACTGACAATTCTGCTCCGCGATAGTTGCCAACGAGCAGGGTAACCGTGTTACTCCTTCTTTCGTTGCCTTCTCTGAGAAGGAACGATTGATTGGCGACGCTGCAAAGAATCAAGCCGCCTTGAACCCCAGGAATACTGTCTTTGATGCTAAGTAGGTTCCCTGTCTTGTCTGACCTTTAGTTCACCTCCTATATTTAGAGATTATTCGTATGCAAAGTTCTTTTGAGATTTCTACTAACACACCTTGTTTCGAAACACAGGCGATTGATTGGGCGTCGTGTCGATGAGCCAAGTGTGAAAAAGGATGTTCAGTCATGGCCTTTCAAGGTTGTTGATCGTGAAGGGAATCCATACATTGAAGTTGAGTATCTTGGAGAGACAAAGCAATTCTCGCCCCAGGAAATTTCATCTATGGTTTTGACCAAGGTACGTAAATATTGAACCTTAATGCGTGAACGTGCTTCTGATATTGCTTGGCTATGTCTAGATGAAGGAGATTGCCGAAGCCAAGCTTGGACAGGCCGTTGAGAAGGCGGTTATCACTGTCCCCGCTTACTTCAATGACAACCAGCGTCAAGCGACCAAGGATGCTGGCGCTATATCCGGCATGAATGTTCTCCGTATTATCAATGAACCTACCGCTGCCGCTATTGCTTACGGACTGGGTGCTGGGAAATCTGATAAGGAGAGACACGTTCTTATCTTCGATCTCGGTGGTGGCACTTTCGATGTTTCTCTTCTTCACATTCAAGGTAAGTTCGTCTAGTACAGATATTTCCATTTTCGACGGCTAATGTTGCCAGGTGGTGTCTTTACCGTCAAGGCAACTGCTGGTGACACTCATTTGGGCGGTCAGGATTTTGACACTGCTCTCCTGGACCATTTCAAAGCCGAGTTCAAGAGGAAGACCCAGCTTGACATCTCTGATGATCCTCGTGCCCTTCGTCGTCTTAGATCTGCTTGCGAACGCGCTAAGCGTACTCTATCCTCTGTTACCCAGACCACTGTTGAGATCGATTCGCTCTCTGGTGGCCAGGACTACAACACCTCTATCACTCGTGCCCGTTTCGAGGATATCAATGCTTCTCTATTCAAGAGCACCATTGCACCTGTCGAGCAGGTCCTTAAGGACTCTGGTCTCGCTAAATCTGCTGTCGACGAGGTCGTCTTGGTTGGGGGTTCCACCCGAATCCCTAAGATCCAGAAGCTGTTGAGCGACCTCTTCAATGGCAAGAAGTTGGAGAAGGGTATTAACCCTGACGAGGCTGTCGCCTATGGTGCTGCCGTTCAGGCTGGTATCCTTTCTGGCAAGGCTACCTCTGATGAGACAGCCGATTTGCTCTTGCTTGATGTTGTTCCTCTCTCTCTGGGTGTCGCTATGGAGGGCAACATCTTCGCCCCCGTTGTTCCTGTAAGTATATTTGTGGTCCCCTGATTGCACTTATTCGTTTTCTAATCACTGCGCTATAGCGTGGTCAAACCGTCCCGACCATCAAGAAGAGGACTTTCACCACTGTCGCCGACAACCAAACTACTGTTCAGTTCCCCGTCTTCCAGGGTGAGCGTGTTAACTGCGAGGACAATACCTCTCTTGGAGAGTTCACTCTCGCTCCAATCCCTCCGATGAAGGCTGGCGATGCTGTTCTCGAGGTTATCTTTGAGGTCGATGTCAATGGCATCCTCAAAGTTACCGCTATTGAGAAGTCAACTGGCAGAAGCGCAAACATTACTATCTCTAACTCTGTCGGAAAACTTTCCTCCACCGAGATTGAAAAGATGGTTCAGGATGCAGAGAAGTTTAAGTCTACTGATGATGCCTACTCCAAGAAGTTCGAGGCTAGACAACAACTTGAGTCTTACATCTCAAGAGTTGAGGAGATTGTTAGCGACCCCACGATGAGCCTGAAATTGAAGAGGGGTGCTCGAGAAAAGATAGAGTCTTCCCTCAGTGATGCCATGGCTCAGCTTGAGGTGGAAGATGCTGGCGCTGATGATCTGAAGAAGAAGGAGCTCGCTCTCAAGAGGGCTGTCACAAAGGGTATGAATTGACTACATTCCCCTATACCATACAAAATATTACGTTACTAACTTGATAATTATGTAGCCATGTCAACTCGTTAAGCTTTTTTATTTATTTTTTATTTTTCCATCTATTTCTTTTGTCCCCTTACTTCCTTGGTTCAATTTTTTTACTTTGCTTCAGTCTCCAAAAGTTTACGGCAGCTTCCTTTTCTTCCATGGGGTTTTGTCTTTTGGCACTGGGTGGATTTTGTTCACGAAAGATATTGTGGTCATACTCGGATAATTGTGTCCTGGCGAGTGCTGCGGTATAGTAGTTAGGGAATCTGCGCATAGAACAAAATTATGATTGCCCCTTTTTTCCTTCCTTCCTTATCTGAAAATAGTAGAATTAGCGACTCCAGCAACCAAGCATAGTTGGCATATCCATATCATACTCGTAAACCACAGTGCTCATGGATGCAAGTGGGTTTTGTGATGATGCAGCACCGCACCGCCGAACAAACAACCCTAACCCACTAGAATAATGCTGGCTCTTGGCAAACCCAAGCACAAGAATTCAGGAGAGAACTTTTGTACTAGCCCCTTCCACTTTTCTACCTTAACACCTCTACTTAGGACCCTTTTCTTTGCTTTTCCCCTTCTTTCTTTCTTTTCTTCCTTCCTTCCTTCCTTTCCCGCTCTCCTTAGTATCGTTCTCTTTTCTTTCTACCGTTCTAACAAAATGCCTATCCCCATACTTGGGGAGATCTACTACAATGGTATCGATTCAGTACCATATCTATTACCAGTTCTCAAGGTTGTACCATGGGTTCTTATAGTAGTTATCTTGAAGATATACTTCAACGGATACCGAAATAGAAATGAGCGTGTGATGCACGGGAAGGTTGCGATAATAACGGTATGTTCATTCTTTCGGCCGCCTTCAACAAAGCCGGAGACTAAAGCTCTAGGTGCTAGGGTGGAACATCGGGAGTAGGCGCTGCTGTAGTCAACGATCTTGCTGCCAGAGGGACACATTTGATTCTTCTTGTCCGGAACGCATCAGACATTTTCACAGTTGATTACATCGAAGACCTTCGCGAACGTCATGGTAATCCCTTTATCTATGCGGAAGAATGCGACCTCTCGTCTTTGCACAGCATCCGTCTCTTCGCTACCAAGTTCATCGACAACACCCCCCCTCGAAGACTCGATATGGTTGTCTGTTGTGCTGGGGTGATGGCACCGCCGTATACCCCTCGGACTACGACTGAAGACGGAATTGAAGCGCACTGGGGATTGAACTTTCTGGCCAACTTCCAGCTATTGAATATTCTTGCGCCATGCTTGAGAGCTCAGCCTCCGGACAGAGATGTCCGCATTTTACTTGCTACATGCTCTAGCTATATCACCGGCAACCTTGATCTTAACGACCCTCAGTTCTTCCGACGAAAATATCCTCTCAGAACACCATGGCTATGCTACGGAGCTTCCAAAATGGCCTTGATGGCTTTCTGCCTCGAGTTTCAAAGGCGCCTAGATTCCTACGTTCGACCAGATAAGCAGCCGAACAATGTTCGTATTTACAACATCGATCCAGGGCTTGTACGCACGCCCGGCTCTAGGAGATGGATTACTATGGGTAGTCTCTGGGGGCTGGGAGTTTATCTCGTGATGTGGCCGATCTGGTGGTTGGTTTTGAAAGATCCGCAACAAGGGGCTCAGTCGTTCTTGGCAGCAGCCATGAGCCCAGAGTGTGGGATGGGGGAGGGTGGAAAGTTCCTTAGAGAATGTCAGAATCAAAAGTAAGAGAGGCGGCTCATGGCAAAGCTTGGCGTTGCGCTAATTAGCATTCTGCAGGTACCGCGCGGATGAACTCACTTCACCCGAACTTGGAAAACAGCTGTGGGAACTCGCCGAACTCATGATCAAGGACGCCGAAAAGGCAGGAGCCATCAAACGTGCCAAGGAGAAGGGCAAGAAAAAGGCTCAGGAAGATATGAAAAGCGAGCCAAAGCCCGACGAAGGGGATAAGGAACTAGTGGAGAAGATCCGCCAGAGAAAGGAGGCTCTTAGGAAAATATTAGAAGAAGAGGAGGCAAAGGAGCACGAAGAAAGAGCCAAGGCAAAGCTTCCGCCCTCACTTATACCTCCTCCAGTGGATACCCCTAGAAGGAGTACCAGAAGCAGAACGGAAGAGCTCCGGGCTGAGGAAGTGAAGAATGTGCCTAAGGTGAAAATTGAGACAAAAGAGGAGGTGCAGGACACCCCTAGCAGGAACACAAGGAGAAGAACAAAGAAAGCCTAAGACTGCCAACGTCTTTGTATGGAATATGATAGAACCCGCGGGGTATTGGTTTTTTTTGCATAGAACGGCGTACATGCAGCATAAAATGGGAGTTGCTAGAGAGGGTTTTGCTGCTTCAATTTCATTATTCTTTCCTTTAATCATGTAATGCAAGTGTTATGATCTGAGAGTTACTTGATGATAGCTTAGAGGCTTGTATTACCACAGAATGGTTGTGTACGCTCGGTTATTATCAGACCCTACTCTACTGAGCTTGTCCAGAAAGAATCCTTTAGGGCATAACTTGAGATTTGGTGCGGATATTTATCAGGAATCCGTCGCTTGTTTATGATGGGACTTCTCTTGATATTTTTAAGGCAGGTAACGGTTTCTCTCTACTAAAACCAGACCATATTCTAAGGAACAGAACGAAATGGCTGGAATGAAATACGGTACTGAGACCACCGCACTTGTACCACAGGCAGTGTCGTAGATCTTATCCTATGATTGTTTGGTGTGCAAGTCACATGATCCCTAAGAGGTCCAAGCGCATGACGAAGCTCTTGGAGCCTGAATCAGACCCGCTATCCACAGCTTCGGGGAATATTACAACACACATTCTCCTCTTTTCTGAATCCCACAAAAGCAAAGATAGACGATTTACACTTCCTAGTTTGCATAAATTCAGCATCTCTGACGAAGGAAACACCTATCATCTCAGTCTCTCATAAGTTGAACCAGCGGTTACCTTAATACATCCGGTTTCCGGACAAAGATTTCCCAGCCTCCACCCCGCTATTCATCATGAAGTGTCAGAAATGTCGGCAGGCTATAAGGCTCCACGGATCATTAGAAGATCTAAGTCCGGCAGCGTTCAATCTTTTAGTTGGTAAGCTCCCTACCCCACGCCCTTACCGCTCGCACCCTGACAAGTGCACGCCCAGGCTCATAACTCAAACTCGAGATTAGGATCCTCCGCAAACGAGCGTCCACACTCTACAGACCAGACACCTACCCCGCAGCGACCAACATACCCTCAGGACCGACGAGATGTTTACGAGAAGGCGAGTCGAAACTCCCCAGCTCCATTATTCAAACGCACAGTTCAGCCCAAGCATCCGCCGCCCCTGACGGCACCACATTCCCGACAGAACTCTAAATCAGTTTACCAAAACCCCGCAGATTCATACGTTATGCTATCGCAATCGCAGGTTGTCCCGCCAACACAATCTACGTCTCGTAGTGCGGGAAGCTCTTTGCAGGCCGAATACACTGTCGGGAATGACCATGATCAGAACGACCTGTCGCAACGGATGAGGACCTCTACGGTTTTATTCGATATTTTGTCTTCGAGGTCGGACATAGATCATCCGATATGCCAGGAGTGCTCGGAGATGTTGACTGAGGGGTTGGCTAAACGCTACGCGAACGTCACGAGGGAACGCGACGCGTATGTGGATTATCTTAAGCGAGTCAATGCAGAGATACCTACCGATGCGGAACGTGAAGCTGCCGCGCAGGAGCTAGAGGAACTGAAAGCCCAGGCTGCGGCTGAGTTGCGAGAGCTACAGGATATGGAGCGGGAGAAAGCAGCTGTCGACGCCGAAATCAGGGCTCTTGAGGAAGAGAAAAAGAAGCTAGATGAGGAGGAGCAAGAGTTTTGGAGAGAGAAGAACTCCTTCTCGCTCCGATTAGAGGCCTTCCAGAATGAACGGGACGGGGTTAACCTCCAATACGATCATGACTCCCGGCAGCTGGAAAAACTGCAAAGGACAAATGTGTATAATGACACATTTTGTATTGGCCACGATGGGTACTTTGGCACAATAAACGGCTTGCGGCTGGGAAGACTTCCCAATCAACCCGTACGTAACCCTCCAAATGGAAACCATTCCATAACTCACACACAAAACAGGTAGAATGGACCGAAATCAACGCCGCCTGGGGCCAAACCCTCCTCCTCCTTGCTACTATCGCCGAAAAACTAAACTTCACCTTCGATTCTTACCGCCTTAAACCCATGGGTTCTAGTTCTAAGATAGAAAAACTTGACCCATCCACTAACCCCGCTAACGAGCCCAAGGTCACAATTCTAGAGCTTTTCTCATCCGGAGACCTCCCGCTGGGCCGAATGTTCATGCACCGCAAATTCGACCAGGCGATGGTGGCATTCCTGGAATGCCTCCGCCAGCTTGGCGAGTTCGTCGAGAGAACCGACCCTGAGGTGAAGCTACCGTACAAGATTGTCAAGGACAAAATTGGGGATAGTTGCATTCGTCTTGCATTTAACCAGGATGAAGCATGGACTAGAGCGTGCAAGTACACCCTTACTTGCGTCAAGTTTTTGTTGGCGCATACTAGGTTTGTTACCCCCTCGCCCGTTGGTCACTGCATCATTTTGGTGGAAGCTGTTGTGGGAGAGCTGACGTTTGTGCGGTTGGGGTGAGCAGTAATGCGAAGAGGTTAATGGATAGGTCTTGAGTGATAGGGCACAGCGGTGTAAAATCCCGAATAGATGTCTTTTTTTCTTCTTCTCTCTTCCCTTCCTGCTCTTTGCTTGGTGGGCTTGGATCATGGTGGGTGGTGGGTCTGGAACTGGTTGTACTCTTGTCATTATAACATTATAGACTCCTTAAAGCTTAAGGTTATGCATTAAATACCCCTCGCTCTTTATTGTCGGGCACCGGGGCTATACTGCTATATATTATTACAACGATATACTTTATTCTAATAAGTTTAGTTGAGTTCTCCCGCGCTACAATTACCAACATGGTATCTAGACTTTGAGGGTCGAGCATGAGTACCGTAGATGCCTGCCCGATACAGGCCTTCTTCCTTCCTCACCATTCCTCCCTCCCCGGTGAAGGGCGCAGTATCATAGACCGCTAAAGTAGATATCGTATCTAGCTTACCCGTAATTAGCATTCACCTTTTCGAACCGATCACGCATCTTTTCGTCCCCTACTTATTATGCCTACAGTAAATAATATTATTACAATATTTACCCACACAGAGATCTACCACCATCCAGTAACAGCATACACCGCGGGCTGTGATTTTTTTTTCTTCGCAAAAGCCCAGTGGCCACCGTATGAACGGACAGCTCTAATAATAATTAGTCTACGCACTCTCTCTACGGTACATTTTCATGCTCCGTAGGGTTGTTGCCATTCTTCAGGTTTACTCACGATCCTGTAGTTGATAAGTTTGGATTTTTTTTTTTCCTGATCGTCTTTTTCTTTTTCTTTTTCTTTCTTCCCTTCCCCCCGTCTTCTTCTGTGTAGACATAGTTGAGTGTCGTGTTGTGTAGAGGGGCATAGTACGTCGTATAGTGCTGTAGTGGGTGGTCTTGAAAGGGTTGGAATCTGGATTTGACTGAGTGAGTGATGGATTGTGATTTGATTACGAAATCCGCTAGAGATTTTGGGTACGATAGTACTGGCTGAATGGGGCTTCATACATACTAACGGATCAAAGTCGACATAAGGGTGTGCTTTGACAGTCATGAGTTCGGGCCCCCGCGTAGTAGGTATCATACACGGAGAACTACTAGCCCAATATATTACACATACATCCGTATTTTGATGATATTCCCCCTCTAATTATCATACAAAACCTTCGTCCAATCAAACTCCCCCCACCTCTTCCTAAACCCCTCTACTCTAGCATCCTTGCCCCTGACCCAGCGTCCCTGTCGCTTAATAACATCAGGAGGGCACTCCAACATCCCACCCACCAACTCCCTCACGAATAAGTCACCCTTGGGCCAGCGATTCGTGTCCTCAATAATGTGGCCCATTCCACCATCGATCTCAAACCACACATGAAAGTACGGCATCTCCTTTATTAGCGACCTGCGGAACGCCATCTTGCCCAGACCGGAGCGCGCTTTCGCAAGCGTGTCTATAATTTTTTTATGTTGCGACCATTCTTCATCCGCTGAGAGGATGGCTTCTTTGAAGTAGGCGGGGGCTGTCTCGCCAAGTTCTTGCGGGAGTGGGATTGCCGTTATAGCGGCGTGCCGCTTGCGTTCGGGCGATGCGGCGTTTTCGTAGAAGAGGACGGATTGGTTCTTGGAAGTGTAGTGGCGGGTTAGGGATTTCATGAAATTCTATGATGCTGTGTTAGTCTTAAAGGGAAAAAAGGAAAAAAGGGTCTGTAACGGGTAAAGGGCCTTACTCTGACTTCCTCCCATTCGTCGTCGTCGCATTCCATCATGTTTACCCTGTGCTGAATGGGGACGATGACTGCTCCGCCTGGCGTCAGTTCTGGTTCTGTGGGGAGGGTTAGATAGACTCTTGTTGCGAGGGAGACTACGGGCGCGGTGGGTGGTTTGTCCTCGTGTTGGCACAGGGGACAACTGTCGAGGACTTTCTGCATCTTTTTGAATTCGCTGATGGCCATGTTTTTTAGGTCGACTTCATTCCTTTGGACTCGTTTTGCTAAGCGGCCAGCGTTTTCGTCGAGGTAGTCAAGGTTATCCTATAGACGTTAGTGTATGCGTGATCAAGGATAATGAAGCGGAACTTACATCAAATTTGGCATCTCGTGAGATTCTTTCTGCCAGAAGCATGCCTTCACCGCCGCAGACTTGGCCTCTGGTTCGCTTCTCTTCCCGGACCATGTCGTCTAAGCTCATATCGTCCTTTTCTACAAGCTTCCCTTTCTTTCCCTCTACCACTTCCCTGCCAACTCGTCCTTCTAAGCCAGCTAGCATTCTTGAATCCATGGCGGACAGGACTACAACTTCTGGCTCCTTCTTGTTTGCTGTCATGGCCGCCGCCATGGCCTCGTTAAACTCCTTCTCCATCACGGCTGCCTTTGGATCCCCTCTCAGTTGTGCTTTCATGAGAGCAGCTTTCATTCTGTTCAACGCAGTCTGATCTAAGGTGGGCGTAGCCTTCGTATTTGTAACAGTCTCAATAACTTTCCCTTGAGGCAACCCGGACCCATATCTTTCCCTCTCCCCCGACTGCCTAATACTCTCTTCAGCCTCTGCCATCTTCATCCTCTGTCGATAAAGCTCCCCGGTCGGCTTCTCCTTCACATCCCTCCTATCTTTCCCGTACATTGCCCTCCTCTCCAACTCAATCTCTTCCTCCCGTGCTTCGTCAAACTCCTTCAGGTTGCCATACCTCTCCAATGCAATACTCTCAACAGTCCTCCTCTCCTCCTTTGAAAACTCGTAACACCTCTTCAACTTCGTCATCCGCCACTTCGAACCCACGTCACCGAAGGTGTACGTTACTTGCTCTTCCGTCTCATCAGCGTACTCATCCAGTAACTTCCCTTCCTTCAGTTGTGTATTCAATTCGTTCTTGTGGATTATCGGCCGATAGTCCGGCTTAGCTACCGGGTGCGGTGCGGACTTCCTCACCCCTTTCTGCGTGTAGTCGATGAAGTTAGCATCAGGCTCTTGCATCCAGGAGTCGCGTATGAGCGTAGGTTTGGGAGCGGTATCGGGGAGTTTCGAAGAGTTGGACATATCTGGCTCCAATGGGTCCGCCGATTCCCTGTCTTTCCTTCTCTCGGCGAGAGGAGGAGAATTGGCCTTTCGTGACTTACGATGATGGCGGCCTGGATCTTCGTCTTCATGGCGTGAACGCTTTCTTCTGTGGCTATGGTGATGACGTTCGGAGGGATCGCGCTCCCGCCTACGGTGGTGGTCCCGGCCTCGGTCTTTGGATTTCGATCTTGACCTGGATCTTTCACGGTGGGAGCGGTGATGGGATTTGTGGTGGTCAGAACGGTGCTCGGAGCGGTGGTGCCGGTGGGAACGCTCACGGTTGTATTGTTCGCGGTCTCGGGACTTTTCCCGTTTTTGGTTTCTTCGGCTTTCGCGGTCGTGAGTACCAGAGGCTTCTTTCGGGTCTTCGGTGTCCATTGTGAGAGTTTTGGGAACGGGATTAGTTGTTGAGACCCTGAGATTTGGTGTTGTGAGTGTTTGGAATGGGTGTTGTCGGCTGGGTCGCTGTGGTTGGAACTTGGAACTAAAGACTTGGCAACGTCACTGTAATATCCGCGGCTCGGTACCCTTGTGCCGGTAAACCGCCAGTGCCAGAACAAAATGTACTGTACTCGAGCATCCTGCTCTCCAGTGCCGGTGTTTGTACGGGTATCGTTCTCAGCCTCTCTCTGCTCAAGGAGGTCCCTAGGTTAGTCAGAAAGCTCTCTTGCATTGAGTCCTCCGTTCGTCTGTGACTCCGAAAGTCTTCCTACAGGGCTCTGTTAAAATATCTTTGTATCACTCTTAGAGCAACTTTTCTAATTTGCCTCGAAACACAGTATCATATTATTAGGCTTGCACTCGTAGACGCCATCCAGATAGAGGTTAGGTACAGCCACCATTTTGTTGTTCATCTAGATGAAATGTGACGCCAGGCACTCGTCATACTTAGGAAACAGGTCGGGCGATACCCTACTTTATAAACAGCACGCCCGCCGCATTCGCAATTGTAAATAGCTAAGGAAAGGTCCAAGATTCCAATCAATTGTGAAGAGTATCCGGAATGTCATACTACGAGAAAAGTAACGATCCTAGAGAACCCATGTCGACGAGTCAGTCGGTTTTGGAAGCAGCTGCTAAGGCGACGCAAGTCGGTTTATTCCTCCCCTCGTTCTTCTACGGTATATCTCGCCCCTGGACTTCGTAAGCTTACCATCACCAGAATTTCGACCCAGTAAACAGCATCTGCGCCTGGCTCAATGCCTTCCACATATATGCCGATGACCCCACACGCATTGTTGAAGCACAGCACTACTGTGCCCACATCACCGAAGGTAGATTCACCCTTTCTCCCTCTCTGCTCTTCTTAACTAATAGGTCCCGGACATCCGCCAATGCATAATCTACGACTCCCCGGAGAAAAACGCCCGCCTGATCGGCATAGAATATATGATAACCCCGCGCCTCTACGAATCGCTGTCAGAAGAGGAACGCAAGCTCTGGCACTCTCACGTCTTCGAAGTAAAAGGCGGAGTTCTAATCATGCCGAAGCCACCACTCGTCCCAGAGGCAGTGTGGGAGAAGGCTGAGACCGCAGAGATGCAAGAGTTAGTGAAACTTTATGGGAAGACGTACCATCTTTGGCAGGTGGATCGCGGGGATAAGGTGCCATTGGGGGCACCCATGCTTATGGGCAGCTTCTTGAAGGAGACGAAGAGGGTTGAGAGCGCAGTTAATGGCAGGGATCAGAGGTTTGGGATTGAGAGGGAGAGGAAGGTGGAGATTAGGAAGCATATTGAGGAGCCAGAGATCCATCCGAGTAGGTTTCCCCGGGGTGGGGGCGCATTTGGAGAAGGATGGCTAACGAGGCATAGATTCAGATCAGTGGGATCATAGCAAGCATCCTTAGGTTGCCTGTTGGTCTAGTGGGTGGTGTGGAATTGCCTGGAGAGAGGGTCCGCCCTCCCGAATTTTATTGCCTTTGGAGTTGATTGAGATGATGTGGGAAGCTCTTTCTCTGTTCCACGTGCCCGATTGCTTCTGGAGAAGCAAATGAATCTCTACTCTTCCTGTTGTAGCCCCTCTGGGAGAGCTTTAACCGAAGATAGGACATAGGCGGGTAGGTGACCTCTAGCAAAAGCATTGGTATCAAAATTCTGCGTGCAAGCACCAGAGACTAAAGACTGAACCACACGCTCAGAGTAGTCCCTCAAATAGCAATCCAACAGGCCTTTAAATTTAATATCATTAAATCTCATTCACTCGCTTCCACAAAGTTTTGCTCGTTTGGCAAGCCAATAGGAGACTCCGAGCTCCGCTAATACATAGCCCTTAAGCTACGTTGCCTGAACACAAGTCCGTAGGGGTATCACAACGCTGCCCGACCACATATCGAGACAGTTTCCTAGAGGTCACTGCAGGGTTAGGGTTTATGATACATTGGTTATGCTGATAATGACCGCCGGTAGTTTGAAATATTGGTATTGCAGCGCATGTGTTTAGCAAGAAAGTTTTGGTAGAACCTCTGTATTTACAGCCAATTATGAAAGATCCCATCCAGTACCCCTCCCGTCCCTTCCCATCTCTACTAGTGCCCTTATAACCCTCTAATCCCCCTGTGCGGTAGTGCTGTCGTCCGCCGCCGCTACCGCTAGTGGTATATCATTGATAACCAACTCTTTGATCCTCAGTACACTATACCGGTGCTTACTCTTCACTGTCTTGATCTTTCGATTCCTCCTCTTCGTCTTCTCCTTCTTCCTCAACGGTTCCGCCGTCTCTTCCAGAAAAGTAGCCCGACATTCAAAAAGTCGCTCATCGATATACGGATTCCCCTTCATTGTATATTCCCTTGACCCTAACGTAGTCGCATGCGTTAACCGTAGAGTATCACCGACTCTGACGCCTTTGAGAAGGAATGGTAGTACGACCTTATCCCCCGGTGTGACGAGGAAGGAGAAACCCTGGATCTTGACTGTGAGGTATTTCGACGGCTGGGCTTTGAGCGCTGTTAAGAGAGCGAGAGACTCATGTGCAGTAGGTACCGGATCGGATTGTACAGTGGACGGGATTTCTAGAGGAGGTGAAGTTGGAGCCGGATCGGATTGTACAATGGACGAAGTTTCCAGAGGAGGTGGGGTTGGAGTAGATGTTTCGGCGGGGTTTGAAGAGATACGTAAGTGGGGGGTGGTAGCGATTGCTCGGGAGAGAGTCGGGAGGGTGAATAGAGGGATGGCATTGGATGCAGTCCTAAGGAGTGAGCAGGTATCGATGACCTGAGATCGTAAAACTGAGCGCTGAATTGTTCGCAACAGCATCGTGTATTGTGCCTCTGTGTTGTGCCTCTCGGGCTCTCCCTTGTCGATCTGGAGGTAGTCGCCAAATTAAAAAAATAGGTCCAAGTCAAATGTTACCCGCCAATACCCCGCCAATGGAGGGCGAGTTACCCGACCGAACTCGGAACGAAAAAAAAATTCCGCAAGCCACTTAGAGTATCGAAAACCTTAAACACTCAGCATTCGCAACAATGGGCAAACGAAAGCTCGCCAAGGACACTGAGGCCGGCGATGTGGAAATGGGCAATAGGGAAGAGGAGAGTACCAACCCCGATTCAAGCTCTGACTCGGAGGCAAGTCCAACTCCGCCCGAAAAGTGAAGTCCGCAACCTATTCTGACAAGGGCAAGCAAGGTTAGATGGACATTGTAAATGTCGATTTCGAGATGTTTGACCCACAGCCTGACCATGACTTCCATGGCCTGAAGACACTCCTTCGACAGCTTTTTGACGTTGATAATACCCTCTTCGACTTGTCTGCATTGACAGACCTGATCCTTTCGCAGCCGTTACTTGGAACTACTGTCAAAGTGGATGGAAACGAAAGTGACCCCTACGCATTCCTTACTGTTCTAAACCTACAGGAACACAAGGTATTTAGATATTTCCTCCAGCTAGAGTCCTCAGCCCCCCTAACAACTACTCTCAGGATAAACCAGTGGTTCAGGAGCTCGTCAAATACATACTTGCAAGATCACAATCGTCTCCAAGTCTCAACAAGAAGCTCAAAGAGTTCTTCTCTAGTTCTGCTCCTTCACATACGGGTTTAATACTTACTGAGCGATTAATCAATGTCCCTGCCGAGATCGTACCACCAATGTATAAGATGCTCTTGGAAGAAATCAGTTGGGCGATCGAAGAGGTTAGACTTCTCTGCTCCTACTTCCACTCAGCTCAGCCCCGCCATACTGAAGTTGCGCCTTAGAACGAGCCATATAATTTTAATAACTTCCTAATCCTATCAAAAACTTATACCGAAATTCCCTCCAAAATAGACGCTCTAGAATCTCGTCAACAGAAGAAAGGCAAGAAAGGGTCTTCAAAATCCAAAAATTCGCACTTTTATTTCCATCCCGAAGACGAGACTATTCAACGCAGCGGCGAACATGCTAGTTACAAATATGTAAAGGAAGGGGATGCCGGAACAGCAGATTCCAAGAGAGCGTTTTCGGATTTTGGAATCATGCCACAGGTAAGTTATAGGCCGAAAATAAGATAAAGGGAATGAAGGCACTGATCGATTTTAGGGACATATGATATTAGTCGGCAAAGACGAGTTGCCGAAGATTGTGGAAGATTTGGAGAAGCTTTTTAGTCCTAATACCTGAGCGGGGTAATATGCGTTATGTTGCAGGTGCCATAGTTATTCAGTCATTTCCTTTATAGCACTTATAGCTTATCCCAGACTCAGGCATACTGGCGCTATTAAAACTTCCTGCGTACTAATTTTTTTCTTCCCAATACTGTAGACAGGTGGCAAATAAATTAACTAGAAAACAGGCTTTAGCCTTCCTATAAATTGTAAAAAGCCCAATCACCCACAAAATGCGCTTCCAAGCCGAAAGGTCACAGTGCCATCTGACTAGGCCCGCCAGGCGCAGTACAATTACCAAGAGAGATGTTTTCCTACATCCTCCGTCTCTCCTACAACCACAACGATTGAAATTTCAACTCCATGTGAGTAGTCATTTTATCACCGTGGACCGGTAAGGGTCCTTGTTTCCAATCTCACGATGGCTTCAAGTTCAACGATTCCTCTTCTGAGGTTTCGTTCTTTTTGTTTAGATTTATTCCTTTTGGAATTATCTTTTCAATTCTATCGGCATGATCTTCTAAGATTATTTTCGGATTTTCTACGATCGGCGGATTTTCGCACGCTTCATTACGATGGGCGAGCAGGAGGCAGTAGGACTCCACGATACGGTTTTCCTTTGTTAACGGGTTTTGGGAAAGGTGCGGGGGGTCCATTTGACCCCCAGAGTTTAGGGATAGGGGTAGGATTCCGGTTTGGTGTGGTAGGCGGCTGACGGGTTGGTGGTGGCGGTGTTGGCGGGCCAATCGCGTTGAACCGGGGGGTTAGGTTTCGGAGGAATTGTTGACCGGGTATGGGGTGGCTGCTTTTAGAAGTGGCGCGAATGTCTCCGGTCGGGTAGGGTGCCTGTATTTCGGTTTTCGACGAGTTACGCCACACCGCTTCCGCTAAACGAACAACCTCGTGC
>Ga0307507_10003042_pt1 | contig 33548 bp, 8 predicted proteins | sample 7_EM_MG_FD_207223 | JGI IMG/M metagenome (GOLD analysis project Ga0307507, IMG submission 207223) | Populus trichocarpa ectomycorrhiza microbial communities from riparian zone in the Pacific Northwest, United States - 7_EM | ecosystem: Host-associated > Plants > Roots > Unclassified | place...
TGCTTACCCTTGTAATTCTTGCCACCTATCTCTATTCCCTGCATCTTCCTTATATATATATAGAGACTCTAGAGCTACATTCAAAATCAAGTTGCTCATTCAATTTACCCACACTGCACTGTTACACTTAGTAGTAGACGTATAGGCATAAGCGCACGCGGGTTTCAATAGGTTTTGACCAAATTCCATTACATTAGTAGAATTTAGTGGAATTTAATTAAGTTAGCGGAATTTGGCAGAATTTAATTAAAGCGTTAGAATTTATCTATTAAGTATTTTACTAAGACATTCCTACTATAACTCGGCTAGTCCTATTATTGTGCCCCCCCCCCCCCCTTTAGCCAAAGGTCTAAAACAATTTAATTTAGTTAAGAATTTATAACTTATCGCCTTATAAGCGTTGTAATATAGTTTAAGTTCTTTTTAATTTTAGGTTTCCTGCTATTATATTTTATATTTTTATATTAGGTGGCAGTTATTTACCTTTATATTATATCTATCTAGTTAAAGCAGGCCGCGAAGGATAGTTCTTATAAAATTCTTTTACTAAGAAAGGCGCGTCGGCCTTAATCTAGTTATAGGTTTCCTAGGTTTGTGTTTTATATCCTTTCTACTTAATAAAAAGTTTAAATTGTTTAAATTATGTTTTTTATTATATATTATTAATTAAGTTAACAAAGCAAGAACTATTACCGTTGTTAGGAGGTAGCAGTAGCACTTTATAAGTTACAGGATTATCTTTTAAAGGTTATAATAAGCTTACATAAAACATTAGGTGTATTTTTATCTTAGTTAGTAATTTAAGCTTATAGGCGTATAGGCTTAGTTTCTTCTTAATTTAGTATAGGCCCGCAAACTTCCAATTAAGTTTCTTTAAGGGCCGTTAAGTCTATAGGTTTTGTATATTTAGGTAAACTATATTACCTTCCTTAAAGTCCTATATGGGAGCTCGTCCTTTATTTACATACCATTTCTATACTATTTAAGTATACGTTAATTTACTTTGTAATAGTTCCGTTAACTGCTTTATTTAATTAGTAAAGTTATATACGTTAATTAACTAGATCTATTTAATTGTATGCCCTATTATATTAATTTTGAATTATAGTTTAAATCTAAGGTAAGGGTTTTATCTATAGGTTGTGTAGAATAGCGTTACGCCTATTAATATATTTATTATATTATTTACAGTAAACTTAGCTAAAGGTAGCTATTTTTCCCAGTCGTCTTATAAGTAGGAGCAGTATATCTATAAATATTATTCTATAATCGCGTTTACAATTTTAGTTTAACTATCTATCTCTAAATAAAATGTAGTTAAGAGTTGTATTTAAATGCTTAATTATTTATATAGAGCTTGCTAGAAGTCTAAAATAAACTAGCTTCTATAGTTAGATATTATTAGGTTAAAAGGTCTATATAGCTTAAAGACGTACTTAATAAAATATTCGGCTACTAATATTGTATTAATTAAGTCTATAGGAATTATATATCGCATTTTTATAAGGCGGTTAACAACTACTATAATATTTATAAACCTGCTACTACTAGGCAAGTCAACTATAAAGTTAATTAAGATATTATGCTATCTTTATATCGGAATCGATAGCGGTTAAAGTACTCCTTGCTTTTTTATATAAGAGGTCTTTCCACGTATATATATCCTATATACTTAAACATATTTTTATATATAGTTGTGCATTATAGGCCAGTAGTATACTCATTAAATAATCTTATAGGTTTTTATATAGCTAGGATGCCCTACTATAGAAGAGTCGTGTATAAATTTAAGTATTTTAAATTTTAAAGGTTTGGAATTTGGAACTACTATCTTCTATTAATAGTATAATTAATTATTTTAAATTTTGTATTTAGCGAGTATAATATCCTTATACTATTATTTTCCTATTTAAATCGCCTTTATTATATCTATTATCTATATATTATTCTTATATTTATATTCTATTAACTTATTAATTTCTATTTCCTATTTATTAACTTCTAATTTATTTCTATTAAGTTCTATATTTAGAAATATAGGATATAGTTTTTTAAAATGTTTAGGGGGCAATAAAACCTATAATTAATTTGTAATTTATTTATCTAAAGCGTTTATAGGTAAGTCCTATAATTATTATATTAATATATTAGGCTTCTAGTTAAGTTTGCTTAGTTAGTATATAATCTTAAAGTTAAATTATAAAAGGTATTTAGCCTATGTTGGTTACATAAGGTAATATCACGTAGCTACAGTTTATAGATAGTATAATAGTTGTTCTTCTTAATAGGAATAAGGAAAGGGGTAAGGAACTTAAGGTTCCTTACTATACTAGGGCTATATTAACACGTGACAGCAACATGCCTTATATAATGGCAACTTGCCTTATTCCTAACACTGGCAACTCTTCTTTTTATAGTTGCCATCTACATATATACAAATAGATAGGATGCGACAATACTAGACAGTATACAATAATACCAAACAATATGCGATAATATGCGACAATACGGCAGTTGGCAGAATTTGGCGGATAATACAAAGACGGGTAGGCCGCTAAGGCGCTAGTAGTAAGCAAGCCAATAGCAATTTTCTATTCTAGGGATAGAAAATCCTAATTAGCTAGTTTAAGTTAGGGTCTATAGAATATTATACTCCTACTCCCTTTTAACCTAATCTTTAACTTATACATGTAGAGTGTTTGTGTTAATAAATGTTTCTAGAGCCTTGTTTAGGTTTGCCTTTATTATTACATCTACTAGGTTATCTTAACTGTTAATCTATTAAATCTTAAAGAGTTCTTGCCGTTTATAGGATTAACGAAGTGCTATAATATTAATTATAAGGCGCTTCTCCTTTATAGTACCAAGCTTAACCAAGCACTTATAAAGGGAGTATAAATCAGTGCATACGATTATAGGGATAATAGAAAGTTTAAGTTAATCTATAATTATCTTTAGGGTAGTTCCAATTGCAATTGCTATATTAACTCCGCTAACCATTCCGTATATCTCTAACGCTAGAACGCTTTAAGTAACGCACTTACTCTTAGTTAAGCTCCAATGGATAAGATTACTATAGATTATAAAGTTATTCTCTCTAGTAAATTTGTTTATAATAATAATCTTATATCCTAACTGGGAGCTAAAATCTTTGTTATTTATAAATAATCTATTAATAAATACAAAGAGCTTAGCGGTAGGAAGATTAATAGGTATATAGAGTAGTCCCTAATTAAGATGGTTTATTTACCAGGAAAGACGTTTATTTAGGGCAAGAACATTATCCTTAGTTAATTTCTAGTGTTAGGCGGCAATAAAGAGATCAAATAAAGCCTTAGGTTAATAGATAGAAGTAATATAAGCTCTACAAGCGCGTTGCTCTATATATCCTTGCTTTAGGGAATTAACGTTAATAACATTAATCTTCTTACTTTAACCCTTCTGGCGCAAAGCAATAGAATCCTTATTTAGGGAGAGGATGCATCCATTAAAGAGTAATAGTGTTGTTAAATTAAGCTTTTCTTTTAGCTTTGCTATAAGATTTATCTTTACTAGCTTATCTTTTTTAAGAGCTAAGAATTGGTCGTCCCTTAAGATAATTATATTATTAGTTTATATACCAACGATTCCAAATGGAGTTCCTATAGTTATAATAAGGAAGCAGGGATTGAATATAGAAGTAGTTATTAAAAGCTTCTCTTTATAGTGCTTACTATAGGTAGCCCACCAGTGAGTTCCTACCTCTGCGATTCTATATAATGGCTTAAGCACAACCATGATTATATCTTTAGGATACTAGTGGCGAATTTACTCCAGAAGGTATGCCAATATTAAGCGCTAAAGGTGCGTCTCTAATTAGGTATAGGCTTGAGTAATATCTTATAAATAAACCGCTATTCCATTCTTTATTAAGGAGGGAGCTAGCGCAATAATAACTTACTAACTAGCTTATTAAATTATAGAAAATTACGTAAGAATTACCTCCTTACTATTATCGTTATAACCTTAGATAATAAGCCTTAATTTCTTAAATAGGGTATTAGTAGCTTTGCCTTTAATCTTATTAACCATTCTTAACTTAAAGATGCGAACTTTATCAAACTTAGTAGGGTTATACTTCTTAAATTTAAAGACTCCTCTTATAATAAGACCGTCGATCTCCTGCTTATCGGATGCTTAGAAAGGAGCTCCTAGGGTTATAATATAACCTTTCTTTTAGAGCTATTTTGCGAGCTCAAAGTTAGCCTTCTCTTTGGCTATTATAAAGGCTATTAATAACTTAACTCTATTCTTAATAGCGGCAACAAATTATTCTTTAAAATTAATAAGATATTGGTGATTTTATAATCCCTTTAGGCAACCTCTACCGCGTCATAATTATAGCGCATCTACTATAATTATATTGGGATTATAGTCGTCTTCTAAAGCATGTTAATTATGGTTCTCTTCTAAGGCATCTTCTAGGGCATCCTATAAAGGCTTAGAATTGTTATCTTTATAGTAAGGCTTAATAACAGTTAAACGGAATTAAGTGGGTCCATAAGGCATCTAAATAGTACAAGTTTAACTATTAATTATAATAAGTTAATATGGGCCTAACTATCCTCCCTTTTTATACTATACGCGTACTTTAGACTAGAGTGGCAAATTAAGCGTAGTTAAGGTATTTAGGCCATTTCTTATTCCTAGTGCGTTATTAACCTGGCGTGTGGCGTAGAGACGTCGCACCTCCTTTATTGCCTTGCGAATAGCCTCGGCTCGTTACACAACGGAGGGAGATAGTAGAGAATTGTTAGTTATTTAAGGGTAGGCGCCAAAGACTAGTAATATAGGTACGAGTCTATCCGGGCCAGCGGAATCGTTAATAGCTTTAACAGCCATTTACAAGGTAAGTTCTTCGCTAGCGTCCTTTAGTTCCAAAAAGATAATCTCATATACGTAGCATAATAGCGCGTAATATCGCTCCACTTTTTTAATACTATTATACGCCTTAACAGGGACTTCCTTAACCTTAATTGCCATTGCCTTTGTCTATTATTGGAACTCTATAGATAAGAAGTTCTTTTCTGTGTTATAGACAATTTAATTAGGGGGTTTTAGGTAGACATTAATCTAGTATAACTAAAGGGTATCCTATACGTTCCTAGCTAATATATCCTTCAAAAATTATGCGGCTTAGAAGGAGGTTAAGAAGTTAATAACTTAAAGTACTAGCTTACTACTAAGATATATAATATTGACGATAATATAGAAGTTAAAGTTATAGTTATCTTTAAGGGTAAACTTAAATCGGCCAGGGGACTTCTAGTTCATTTAGCAGTAATAGTAGTACTTTATAAAATGCTTAATTACCTTAACCTTAACTTTATAGCCTGCTTGCTAAAGAACCCTAAGCAATTAATAAACAAATAGGTGGCTAAAACAATAGTATAGTTAGCGTAATTCTAATTTAGTTAAGTAGCTCTAAGTAACACTCTTTTCTAGTTAATAAAGGAGCAACTAGGGGTAACCCTACTTGCGTATAATAGGCACCTAATTATCTCCCTAAATAAGTACATTCTTAAGGTTGTTAAGCCTAACGCCTAACTTATCCATATCTTTAATATAAAATAGAAATGGAGTGTTCATAGGAACAATATAGAAAGTAATATATCCTAAGGGGGTTTGGACCCTAATTATACCAAGAGAGATTATAGTACCTTTACTAAAGCAAATTGTATATTGGCCTGCCATTAATTAGTCAATCTAAATAGAGCTATTAAGCTACTAAAGAGCTTGAACTTAAGGTTCTCCTACTATAGATACTCCTGCGGCTCCTATATCCGGTATAATACTATAGAAGACGTACGCCGAGTATCTATTATTAAAGGAAAACGCGGAACTCTCCTTTAGCTTATTAAAGATATCTAATTTCATAATAGAATGGAGCGTAGATTAATTATTAAGAATAGTAATAGTTTGTGTACTATCTACCTCACCATACTTAGTAAAGTATTGGTTAGGGGAGTAGTCCTTAATTTCTATATCTATAAGGAGCTGTTTAACCTTATTAACCTTACCCTTAAGATCTTCTACGCCTTTATATTAAACTAGGAAGCTTTAGAAGTAGGCTATAGTAACCTTACAATTTCCAACGTTTCTTATACTCTAACGGAACTTGTTATATGCCTCTTTTTATTTATTAAGGGAGTATCTAGTTAACTAGCAATTTAGCTTCTTATAAACATAGCACTTCTTCTAGCAATTACTTTAAAATAAACCTCCACTAGGACCTCCATAGTTACCTTATAGTTAATATTAATTATACCCTCTTCCATATTCCCTACCACAGCTACTATATGTTCGATCAGTCCAGTTGTGATTATATTAGTTAGGAATACTTAGTTAGGTAGGGTTTTTAGTATAGAACTATTAAGATTCTTATATTCGCATTATAGTACCTATAGCAGAGCGTAGCTTAGTATATACTCCTTTAAACGTATCCACAGGTTTATATAGCGCCAAGTTACACTTAAAAATACTATAGCATGCTAAGATAACCTAGTCCCTTAGGCTGTTCTTATTTTGGTAAGTTTTGGTAAGGCCATATTAGATTTTCTAAAGTTTATTAAAGAGTAATTAAAGGCACTCTAAATAAGTCTTTATTGGGTTAGAAGTAATAACTCTCTAAAATATAGTCTCCCGCCATTTAGATATATAAAGTTGGCGATTCTTATTAGTCTTAAAGTAAGCTCTAGTAAGCTAAAGCATTATATTAAAGCTATAGTTTTTACCCACAATATAGTCGTAATAGAATGTCGCTGCCCGTCCCTTTAATATAATGGAGAAAGCGTAGTAGTACTAATAGTGTTAAATTCCAACCTTATTGTAACAGTTATAGAAGACCTGTAGTTTTACTCCAAGCATATTATATAGTTCTCCTCTAAACTTCTTTTCTTTATCCGAATATACCTTCATCAGATTCGTAACTTCTCGTAGTAAAGGCTCACCGGTTAGCTGGAGTAGAGGAGGTGGAGGCGGAGTAACTCTAAGTAGAAGGGCACCTCTAGGTAGGAGAGCAGCTTTAGGTAGGGGGTCAGGGGTTTTAATATGAATTAAAGTTACCTTCTAAAGAATATAGGTTGTTTTTAGGTTTCTATAGTTAACGTATAATTTTAGCTTCCGTCCATATTGGTTCTTCTATACTAGTAATAACAGCCTAAATATTACTAGCAATTAGGTTACCGTTCTTAGCAACATATACCCCATTCCTATGGAGGAAGTCTTAAAAATCCTAAACAATATTAACGTTGCCAAGTGCCTAGGTATCAGCAGTCCATCCTATAAAATCCTCCCTAAAATACTCCCATAGTTATAAATCGGCGTAGCATCTATTTCGGTAGAATATAATATAGTATAGGAGAAAGCCATTAACTTATTTTATAGTATAAGTTATTATATCAAAGGCGAATTCATCCCAATCTTTATTAATAAGTTTCGCGTGCTCAGCTACCCCTAGTGGTAAGAAGTCTTTCCAGTTATTTAAAGTAGGCGTAGCCATATTTTTAGAGGGAGGGAAGTGTTATTGGTATAGGGATTGTCGTTTAGTACGCGTTCAGACGTGTATTTGTGATTATAGGGCTTAGGACCAGTTCTAGCCTTAAATCGCGAAGACTCGTAAAGCGTATTATTCTACGTAATAGACGCAAGAATCCGTAATCTTAGAAAGGCTTAGGACCAGTTCTGGCCTTTTAGATCCTTAGATTCGTGGAAGAGTTCTATTTAAGGTTTAGAACCAGTTCTAACCTTAAAAGACAGCTTCCTCTAGCACGAGTAGCACTGGTACAGTGGCTTATCTCTTCTTGGTGGAATACCTAGCTGCTCTATAGTATAACAGTGAAGTTAACCACTGATCAGTGTTGGTTACACAAGGTAATATCACATAGCTACGGTTCGTAGATAGTATGATAGTTGTTCTTCTTAATAGGAATAAGGAAAGGGGTAAGGAACTTAAGGTTCCTTACCACGCTAGGGCCACATCAACACGTAACAGCAACATGCCTCGCGTAACGGCAACTTGCCTCATTCCCAACAGCCTAATAAATTTAGCGTTATATTAATTGCTTTATAGTTATAAAGTACTATAGGTTCTTATAGTCCGTTAATATATATATTAGAAATAACAATCCTTTAAGCTTAAAACGCCATTATTTAAAGCATCTAACAATTATAAGTAGTTCTTTATTATATATCTTATAGTTTAATTTAGTAAAGGCAAGTTTTTAGGAGAGAAAGGCTACTAGATATAGCTTACCGTTTTTATTATATTATAATAACACTCTGCCCAGCGTATAATCTAATAAGTCTATTTTAATGATATATTTAAGGTTAGGGTTAAAGTAGGTAAGAATTAGAGCAGTTATAAAGCGATATTTTAAGTTATTAAAAGCTTATTTATATCTAGCGGTCCATTTAAATTTTATATTCTTCTTTATTAGGTTTACTAATAGTTAGGCAATTTTTAAAAAGTAGTTAATAAATTAATAATAAAAGTTTGCAAATCCTAAAAATCCTTAAATATCTTATATATTATTAGGGCTTCCCTAGTTTATAATTATAGTAACCTTCTTAGAGTTTATTTTAATTCTATTGCGGGATATAATTAAGCCTAAGTATATAACCTTAAACGCGTAGAACTTATATTTCTTAATGTCGCATTATAAACCCGCATCTTATAGGCGTTTAAGGACTATTCTAATATATTTCTAATATTTAGAGAGCAAGGATAAGTAAATTAAGATATTATTAATATACACGGTAATAAATATATTAAGGAATTCATGAAGCGTATTATTAATATATTACTAAAATATACTAGAACCGTTCTTTATACTAAATAGCATTACTATATATTTAAAGAGTCCCTATTATATATAAAAAGCTATATACTTCTTATCTCCTTTATATATATGGATTTTATTAAAGGCAGCAACTATATTAAGCTTTATAAAGTACTATACTTTTATTAAATAGTTAAGCGTCTCTTAAATTAAGGGAATTGGATATTAGTTTTAAATCATATTTACATTTAGAGCTTAATAATTAATATAAAATCTTAAGCCTCCTTTTAGCTTTTTAATAAATAGTATGGACGAGGTAAATAGAAATTAACTAAGGCGAATAAATCCTTTTTCTAGATACTTATTAAGGTATTATTATATTATAAGCAGTTCTTCTTATAATATACTATATAGCGGACTAAATTTTAGTGTTATACTAGGCTTAAGTTCTATCTTAAAATTGTGCTTATTTTAATACGGGGCTAGTTAGTCCATAAGATCTATTTTAAGTGCCGCTACAGCAGCAGAACACGCCTACCGCTTACTTAATAAAGAAATAACCACTCCCAATTAATTCTACGGCATAACATGCCCTAGAACTAATGTACACATCACAGCTGGAAAGCCTGCGCGACATAGGAGGGTCGCTATAGACTTAAAGGTGGGTTGACATATAGAAAAACGCAACACCACAACAAACCTAATAGGGGGTGACGCAACCACAACAACCAAAGAATAATGACCAGAAATGGCAGAAACTCGTAAATATCCTAAAAAACATTAAGGAAGATCTAGGGAAGGGAGAAGACGAACACCTATATATAGGGGTAGCGTGTGTAGCCTAATAGGCAGGACAAATCGCCCGGGAACTCTAGATAAGGCACAATAGGAACCAGAACGCGGTAGAAGATAGGCTTAGGCGCATTAAGGATACTATAAAATTATAAGGAGCACTAACAGTATAGGCAACAAAGCCATTATAGGCAAATATTACTGTAAGTGCCTAACCGGCGCCTCTCTAGCGCATACCCAGCGTGGCACCAGTTAGGGCTATAGTTAGGGTTAGAACACCAGAGATAGCAGAAGCAGAACTAGAATAGATCCTTATATTAATTAAGGCACATATACTAAGGGCAGTGGCGGTAAGGGTACTATACAGTGGCGATATTAAAGTTACGCTCCCTAACCAGCAGATAAAGGATTAGGTTATTACCCAGGGAGATACCCCTAAGTGCAAGATTCTCCGACAGGACTACCTAGTTAAAGTAATAGGGGTACCCCTTAATACACAAGTAGAAAGCGGGCGAGGCGCTATAAACATATAGCTTATTTAAAGGATTACGGAGGCTACCAAGAAACTAGCCCTAGGAATTACTATAACTAGAGTTATATAGCTTAACAAAGAACGCATAATATATATAGGGGAGTTACTGGGGTTCTAAAAGGTCAAAACGCGCGGCACCCTAATAATCAGCTTACCGATATAAGAGATATAGGTAGCACTAGCCTGTAAGGAAGTGGTTATAGATAGCCTCTAGTATAAAGCCCAACTCTACCACCACAGAGTCTAAGTTAGACGATGCTTTAGATGCTAACAGTAGGGACATACCTAGAGCGCATACGGGAGGCAGGCAAGGTACAGAGAGTATACCAACACTTATAACACTAAGGACTGCCCTAAAGACAAGGGAGCTAGATGTATAAACTGTGGCAAAGAACACAGAGCATGGTAAAAGATAGCGTGCAAAACCTACTAGGTATACCAAGAAGCCACTATAGCAAGATAAGCCCAGCTACACCAGATTATAGCTACGCTACGGGGAAACGCCTATAAGGAGAAGGAGATAAGCAGGGTAGGTAAAGACAGGTGAATAGTTGCCTAATAGAAGAGATCTAGGGTTTCTACCCTAGTAGGAGCACCATTAACCCAACCAGCAGCAAAACGGAGCGTAGGATGCCCGTGAGGAAGCACCAATACGGCCAGAGACCCATCCTAGCAGAGAATCCCAACTGTAATAGCCCTGGCTAAGACGCCCCAGACATAAAGGGAAGACACCTATAAGTTACCAGATAAGTTATAAAAGGGTTAACAATAGTATAATATAACTACGGATATTTAAACTATAGAGTAATACGCCCTCTATTTAACAGCTTTAACCTAGAAGAATACTAGATAATAGCTTTATAAGAACTAGCATACAATAAGCAAACTCGGAAAATATATAAACTAAAAGGATACTATTTTTTATATAAACCAGACCTAGCTACCCACGCGTGCTTCCTAATTAGCTAACATATTAGCATATAGGCGTGGAGCTACTAAACTATCAGCCCTAATATAGCTAAAGTATAAATAGCTACAAATAGGGGCCAGATTAGTATAATTAACGTCTATAACCTAAGCAATAATAGGCCCTGGATAACCACGTGGGGTCTATTATAATACACTATTAATACAGCAGAAGGCGAGATAATAGTCCTAGGGGACTTTAATGCGCACCACACAGTATAGAGAGGTTAGCAGGCTATAGTAAAAGTATAGTTAACTTACCTAATTTATAAACTAGAAACGCGAGGCCTTATCCTAACTACCCTAACTAGCAAACCTACCTGGAAAAGAGGGATTTAAGAGAGCACAATCAACCTAACATTTATGTAAGAAGCACTTGTAGACCGGCTAGCGTTCTATAGAATAGAAAATATATGGGCAATAACTACAGACCACATACCTATATGGATCACTCTTAATGTTAACGCCCTAGCGTAACGAACCCGCCGGAGATACGCCACACAAAAACTTAACCAGGAAAAATACTCCTAAGAAATTATAAATAGACTAGCATTAATACTAGAGGCAACGCTAGGGGATATCTAGAAAACTATAAGTAACTGCTTAGAAGAGTACTACCTAAAAGCGCAACCTAGTAAATATACCCAGCGGGAATGGTTGCTAGAGGCGGCTTAGCTACTCATAGGCACAAGGAGGGTAAAGCGTTAGTACAGCGTAATAGGCAAGGCCCACCACCATCAGAGCTATAAGGCCTTAAAAAATAGGCTTAAGAAGATAATACAGAAGGAGAATAGAAATAGCTGGCATTAATTCCTAGAGAAAACTACCTTAGACCCCACCAAACCACACAACTAAGGCCTATGGCGCCTATTAAAGTGGAGCAGGAGAGCCGTAGGGGAAACGCTAGGCAACCCCTACCTACCTATACTCCGCCGGACAGAGTAAGACCAGTATATAAATAATAATAGGGAAAAAATAAAAATACTTATAGAGAGATTCTTTCTAGGCGCGTGCCAAGCGGACCTATAGGATATTAGCAATTAAAACCTCCCCCTACCTCTAGAGATAAGCCAGATAGTCTTGCTAAAGGATATAAAAGATGCCATACGGAAACTCCCTACTAGTAAAGCGGCCGGGCCAAATAGGATCCTAAATAAAGCGATTAAAGCTGCGTTAGAGGCTATAGCTATACCACTAGCTAATATCACAACTACCTACCTCCTTAAAGGCAAGCTACTAGAATGCTGTAAAGAAATAATTATAGTTATCCTATAAAAAGCAAATAAAAAGGACTACTCCCTACTAGGAAGTTACTGACCAGTCGCCCTTAAAAACACGCTAGAAAAGATACTAGAAAAGATAGTAGCAGAACGTATATAAGAGGCTATAAAGAAGCAAGGGCTCCTACTATAGACACAAATAGGCGCAAGAAAGAAGCAATTAACCCTCTTAGCTCTCTCCCTAATTACCTCTAGCGTCTAGGCAGCGTGGCAAGCCCACCTAGGCTGCGTAGTATCCATACTAAGCCTAGATATAAGCGGAGCCTTTAACCACGTATTATATAAGAGGCTCCTATAGATCCTAAGAAAGAAGGGCCTACTAAACTAGATAATTATGTTTACCCAAGCCTTCCTAACAGGGCGCACCACTAAAATAGTATTTAAGGGCTACGAAAGCGAAATAATACTAACACCTATAGGCATCCTATAAGGATCACCCCTCTTACTAATCCTATTCCTTTTCTTTATATCTAAGCTACTAGAGACACTTAACAGTAACCAAAAAGCAGTAGCCCTAGGATTTATAGACAATACAAACCTAATTATATAGGGAGACACAGCGGTAGAAAACTGCACTAGGCTAAACTAAGTGCACAATAGGTATATCGTATAGGCAAAACAATATAGAGTTAAATTCGTACTAGACAAATACCAGCTTATCCACTTTATAAGGAAAAGGAGGGCAAATGACAACCTAGTATTAATAGTAAGTATCTAGGGCTGTAAAGCAAAACTAGAAACAACTCTTAAGGTCCTAGGGGTCTGGGTAAACGCTAAGCTAAACTAGAACGCGTATATTACACAGGCAACCCATAGGGGAGCAGCAGCTTTTGCAGCGGTATTATAAATAGCAGCCTCAACCTGGGGACCCTCCTTTAGACGCACACGACTACTATACATAGTAGTAGTAAGGCTAACAATGCTCTATGGTGCCTAGATCTGGGGCATAGAACTAAACGGCAAACCAATAGCAAAAAGCTCCCTAGCGCCACTAGAAAAGCTATAAAACTAATATCTACACAGAATTATAGGGGCCTATAAAAGGATACCACGCGCCGCACTAGAACGCGAAGCAGTAGTACCACTAATAGACGTATATATAGAAGCAACCGCAATGCAGAGAGTATCCACAGTATAAGACCACCCAGTAGAGAAGGAGATACGCCAGACACTAGAACGCATTTAAAAAGCAAGGGCCCCCTAAAGGGGTACTACGCCTAAGCTCACAAGCCAAGAGACCCTACGCCTATAGGCTAAAGAGAGGGAACAGGAAATATGGGAGCTACTATAACACTAAGTAGAGAACCGGCGCCGCGCTAGTAGAGCGCCACAACGGTAACAGAGGATAGGGGGCTATTAGTATAAGTAGAAATCTACTATATACATCACCAGATAGGCAGATATTGAGTGGAAACGGCACTAGAAGAAGGCTATAAAAGCACAGAGTATAACTACGTGGGGCACCCTATAGTTAAAGCCAACTCTCTCCCTATATAAAGGACAGATAAAGGCGGAATCTACAGCTACCTTCCTACTATGGATAAAGGTTTTAGGACTAAACATATAGCTAGCAAGCATCCACGTTCTAAATACTACACCACACTGCACTTGCGGGTGGCCTACGTAGTTAGTACACCACGTATTACTCTTCTGCAACTACCGCATAAAACGAGACCAGCTATTTACTAGGGCGGGTACACATAATATTACCTAAATGCTCTCTACAAGTAGGGGCCTACACGCAGTAGTAAAATGGCTTATAGGTTAAGAAGTCCTCTAGCAGTTCTAAATAGCGTATAAGATCTAATAGGAGGACATAGGAGAATACGCCCCTTTTCAGCCCCTTAGGGACTGGACTCCCCTGCTAGGATAAAGAAGGCGCGCAGATAAACCACTAGACCCTCCTAATACCCCCTAGACCTTCTAAGATACCTTAGAAGCATAGTACAAAAGGCAGACAGATAATAAAGGTAAACAGGCTAGGCGAAGGCGGAGCGTATAAGACTAGCTAAAAGGTTAAACTAAGGTTTTCCCCTACTAGGGATTTTTCCTGTAAATAGAAGGTATAAGCCTATATAGACCTAGAAAAGGGACCGAATCGGGCAATAAATAGAACAAATAATAATAGTTAGTCCATAAATTGTTTTTTAAACTTATTAATTAGATTATAGTACTCTTTGGGTATAAGAGGTTAAGAATTAGTATATTGTTTTAGTTCTAGTACTTTCTTAATATCTTCTATAGTTATAGTAAAGATTTTATAATTTTATCTTTTTGCTAATAAGATAAAAGGTGCGGCCTATATTATATAAATTTTAAGAGGTTTTAGCGTAACATCTTTATATTCTTTACCGTAATTGGCAGTTATAGCTTTGTTATTTTGGTTTAAAGCTTATAGTAAGGGTAATTTATATTATATTAAATTTAAATAGTCGTATGCATATTTATAGGGTAAATGTTTTTTTATGTAATAACTTTAGTAGTAAGTTATATAGAACTTTAGTGTTTTTTTAACCCAACTAATTAGGGGGTTGTATTGCTTTAGCTATTTATATCTAAGTATAACTTTATATTACTTTAAGGGTATTATAAATAAGGAAATGTATTTAAGGTATTTGCCTATCTACATCTTTACTAGAGCGTAATGCCTTAGTTTACTATATATTAAGGGTTTACTATTAAAGCCTTATAGGCCTTAGGGCTTATTAAGTTTCTTTAAATTTAGGCGTTAAGTTTTTGTATAGTTTATATTAATAAAGCCTATGCTAGTAGCTCTGCTATCTATTAGAATTTATACTTCCTTCTATTTTCTAAGTATTTAAATCTCACTAAGTATATTAAGGGAGTTATATTATATATTAACGCAGAAAGAGCCTAGACACTTATACTCTTCCACTTTTTATCCTAAGGTATAACTTAGCCCTAGGATAATTTGTTTTTTAAGTTAACTAAAGGCGAGATACTTTATAGTAACTAAGTATAATTTAAGGACCAGGAGGAACTATAGCGGACTTTTTTAAAAGGGTAAGTTTAATAATTCCTTTAAATATGCCCTTTTTTACCGCATCTAAAACATTCTCTATTTATGGCTTAAGCTCTTTATTTATTAGTTCCTAAGGGTATATAGGATTAAGCGGTATTAAAGTCCATAAGGTTATATATAGGGCTTTTAGGTTTTAGAGACGGATTGCGCTTTAGGGTATATACCGGTTTTATAAAGTTCTAAACGCAAGGTATAGTTAACTTTAGAGAATAAGTCTATTTATTATATTAAAAGTCCTTATTAATTCGTTAATATATTATAGCAAATTTGAATAGGTCTTTTAGCAGTTCTCTAGCTACTAACTAGGCTTTAATCTTATTTAAAATAGCTTAATAAAAAGCAGTAACTCTAGCGGCTTTATTTTAATCTAGTTTGCTAATAAGACTTAAAATTTCTAAAAAGAAGCTGGTAAAGTCTCGGTTCCGTCACTATAAGGTTTTAAGTTTAGTAATAGCTATATATTCGCGGCTAGTATTATTATATATTTATTCTAAAAGAGAGATAAAGATTTTAAAATTAATAAAGGTGCCGTTATAGAAGAATAGATTTATGGTTTATATAGCGTCCTTACTTAAATAAGATATTCCATAGCTAACCTTAATAGCCTTAGTAGGGTATTAATTATAGTTTATTAAGAGTTTAAGACGGAGCTTAGTTATAAAGGGATATAGGTTATTTTGGTTTCTATTAAATATTAGAGGATTAGGGAGCTTTTTAAATTTTATAATAGGTACTAAGTTCGTTATATATATAGGTTAAGCTACTATTACTGGTTTAGTGTTCATATTTAACAGGCCGGGTTTAGGTACTGTTATTTCAATCTTATTTATAGGTGTTTCTATTAGGGTCTATAATATAAGTACCTTAATATTACGGAGTTCTTTATAGAGTGCTTCTATTAATTGCTAATACTGGGTTTCCAATGCAGCCTACTACTAGGCTAAGGCGTCCATAAAGGACTATTATATCATAGTTAACTGTTCCCTAACTAGGGATATAATACTTATAATTATTAAAGAGGATTTGGGTTTGTTTACCATTTTAATAGTAGTTGTTTTAACATAACGTAATATAAGGGCGCGAAGAGACTTTAGGGAAGATTTAAAGGAATAATATAAATTCTATCTAACCTAAGGGTATATAGCTCTTAAAGAGTATAAGACGTTATATAAAGAGAAGAAAGGAATATAGGAAGCTTATAACTAAATATTTAAGGGTCTTAGCAGTAGACGCGTAGGTATAAGCGTACGTGGATTTTAATAGGTTTTGACTAAATTCTATTACATTAGTAGAATTTAGTGGAATTTAATTGAGTTAGCGGAATTTGGCAGAATTTAATTAAAGCGTCGGAATTTATCTGTCGAGTATTTCACTAAGACATTCCTACTATAACTAGGCTAGTCCCGTTATAGCTTTTATAGCTAAAGTGGGCGTTTTATACCTTAAAAGGGTCCTTATAAATAGAGGATAAATAGTTAATTGTTTCTTTTTTAGAGGTAAAGGGATTTGCTAAGTCTTTAGTGTATTATAGGCGTAAGTGCATTTAGGCGTCCCTGCCAGTACGGCTAAAGATATAAGCTATTTTAGCTTAGGGGGTAGGAAAATAGTTAGTATTAACTTTAAGCTTATCCCGTAATTAGAGCTTATAGTTATTAAATATTAGGTCTATTCTATCTATAAGTAATAGGGGGTCTATAATCTTTACTACTATAATAATGCTATATAGGCCTTAGAGGATCTACTAAGGCGCTAGAATAAAGCCTAAAGGACTATAGCAAGTCTCTAGGTATCTAATAATAACTTATTATTAAATATAGGAGTATCTCTAGCTTTAAACAGCTCTTATAGTTATTTAATTTTAGTATTAACTGCTATAAGCTCCGCCTAGGGGGTTAAGATAGTAATTATTTTATTATTAGAGGTATTTAAGGGTTCTACAGCTGCTTTACTGGCTACTATATTTCTTGGCATAGTAGTAAGGGTATTAGGTAATTTCCAGTAAAAAGGTTTTTTAGGGGTAATAGTATTAGGTAAAACCTAAGCATATAGTTATATAGCTGCGAGGCATAGGTAACTCGTATATAACTTGCTTATAAGGCATGTGCGCCATATATACCTAGGGAAAACCCTTCCTTACCTCGTACATAGACTCCTCCTTTCCCCTTAAGGATTTGTCTATCTATATAATATACCCTATTATTCCATTATTAAGCTCCCTATCCACATTCTTACCTTATATTTAAATCCTTACTAATCCCTTTAGGAGGATAGCCGGTTTAATTTTCTTATAATATACGATGCCTCCAAAGATAAGATTAACACCTATACTTAACGGTAATACGCTCGCAATATAACGGCAAAACGCCTTAGGATCTAGTGTAGACAAAGCCTCTATACTAGCAGTATCTAAGCTACCTTCTAAATCCTAAGATAATTAGATATCTATAAATACTAAAGATTAGTTTAACTTATATACCTAGGCTTAATAGAAGCTTAGTAAGGTTACTAGTATTCTATTAAATACTGCTAATATAAAGGAGCTAGACGAGCTAGCTAAGAAAATAGCTAACTTATAGAGCATTATTAACTTAATAAAGCCCTCCCGTTATCTCTCTAGTAAAGAGTATAAGTTATATATTAAACGTATATACCAAACGAATCTTAACGCCCTGGTTAAGAAGTTATTACCTAATTTAGTAGCGCTACTTAGTAAAGGTTTAACCCGTAGATCGCCGCTATTAAGAACCGATTTAAGGTTAGTAACGCTAACTATAACTATAAGCGACGTACGTAATAGGCCGTTGAAGGTCTTATAAAAGAGAAGACAATTACCTAACTAATATATTACCGACTAGGCGCTAAAGATAAAGGTCCTTTACTATAAAATAAATTTAAAACTACAGTTTAAGACCAGATTAAGAACCCTATAGTAAGACGCTTTAATAATACTACTATATACTATATAACTGTAATAAAGGAGAACCAGAAGTTTAACACCTTTTTAGCCTATATATATAGCTTATAGGACCTCTTCTTATACATCCCTTTTATTAAATCTAATTAATAGGTAGACTTTTAGTTCTTATATCTTCCAACCTACCTATAAGCAGAGCTCTTCCGCTAGAACTTTATTATATAGGTAAGAACCACTAAGAACCTCTTTACTAAAATCCGCTATATAGAGTAATTACTTAATACCATAAAGCTTGCGGAAGATTATATAGTTAGTAATAGCAAATCCTTATACTTAAAGAGCGGTCATAGTATAGACTCTATAGGGTTAGGTTTAGAAAACAAAACCTAAGGTAGGCAAGGCTTTCCTAAATAAACTCCTAGGGAGATAACTTAGCAGCTAGATAGCTCTAAGGACCTCCTAAACGCCGATGCTACGCATATAACTTATATAAGAAACGCAAACAGCAGCTATAGTGTCATAGTGCTGTAATGAAGTAGACTGAATAACTACGTTATGCTATAAAGAAGAGAAGAAGGGTAAAAGGGAGTATTGTGTACAAAGAGTAGGGCCAGCCGCCAAGGCGCTAGTGGTGGGCTAGCCAACAGTAGGAAACAGTATGCGTTAGGTTAGTGCTGTGACAGTACTCCCCTCTCTAGAAGGTTTGGTCCCCAAACCAAATAAATAACTTCAAACAGGTAGTACGCAGGACCACCTATTTTTGCTGCAGAAATATCAAAAAATCCTAATTAGTCGGCTTATTAAATAAAGTTGGCGCGTGGCGCTCTTGGCAAGAATTCTAACCAATCAGACAACTTTAACCGCTGGTTAAAGTTCCATGACATCTTAACCACTATAGATTTTTAATATAGTGGTCGGCTATAACGTTAGTATGGCTTTTCCTTATCTTATACCCAATCTGGGGGTCCTGGCTTCTTAGGGTGTTGCTTATAAAAGCGCTATATAGCTTATTTGCAACCTTTTAGGTCCTTTTCTAGCTGCCAGGTTGTGTCCTTATAATATTTCCATTTAATCTTATAAGTTAGGCCTTAGGGGTCTTTGTTGTGTATATTAAGGATTTTCTTAAACTCCTATTTATCTTCTATATTGCCATTATCGTCTCTCTCTATTACTCATCCTTATATATTACAGCGCTCTGCGGTATTAATATTTGCTTAGCCAGGGATCTCTTTAGCAGCCTAGAGGCAGACCTTAGATATATAGAAGGATTTATTTACTTAAATATAGTCTAGGAGGTCTACCACAACTGCCCCTTAGTATACTGCAAGTACAGGGTACAGGCCGTCCCATTTATTATCCCATTTCTTCTTAGGTCTATTTGTCTTTATATTTTCTAAGCTAACCATAACTATATCGCCTTTATAGAATAACGCACTCTCATCCCTATGGGTATTGGCATTATCTTTATAGTATTACTATAAAATCTGGGCTAGGGCCTTAAGCTATGTCAATATCCGCTTAAAGCGGTTGGCTATAAAGTCTATGCGGAAGAACTCCTTCTTTACTTATACTAATAGTGTTAGTAGGTAGGGGCCAGCAGCCTTAATTCTAAGGTAAGGGTTAAAGCTATAGTTTGCAAAAAACAGGGAGATGTCTATGCTTTCGTTAACTTAGTTATTTATAGCAAATTCGGTAAGTGGTAGGTAGTTAACCCAGTTATCCTATATAAAGCTAACAAAAGCACAGAGGTACTTATTTACAACAGCGTTAATAATTTTAGTTTAGCCGTCCATTTCTAGGTACCAGGCTAAGCTTAGTTATAAGGTTGTCTTAAGGCGTTTACTTAGTCATTGCCAGAAGTCGCTAATAAATTATATACCGCGATTAGAGATAATTATGCTTAGTACACTATAGAGCTTATATATATTGTTAACAAAGCCATTAACTAGCTCCTTTGTTAAGAGTCCTATTACTAGAACAAGGTATTACATTTTAGTTAGGCGGTCCACAATAATAAGGATATGTTTATATGCCTTGCCGTAGCGTTGGCATACCGGCAGCGTTGTAATATAGTTAATTAAAATATCAGTCTATGGGCAAGCGGGTAGTTCTAGTGGCTTTAGGAAACCAGGCGGGGCAGAACAGGGGGTCTTAGTATAAAAGTATAGGGCACAGTCTTTAACGAAGGTAACTGTAAACTAGGAGATTCTTAGCCACTAGTATGTTTAGTTTAAGAGTTTAAGAGTTTTAACCTAGCTAGGGTAACTAGCAGGGCCGCTACTATAAGAGCGATGGATAACTTCTAGGTGGAGGTCTAGGGTATTAGGGATAAAGAGGCGTTAGCGGAAGTAGATCTGTCTATTAATAATGCTACATTCTAACTTATTGCAATAGAGTAATTTCCTAATCTTCTTTAGCTAATGGCAAGCTTTCTAATTACGCAGAGCCGCTACTATATCTCTTACAAGTTTATTCTCCTAGTATCCTAACCGAATTAGCTTATCCAGTAACTTTTTGGCCATTTTAGGGTCTAGAGCGGCTATAAACTCCACATTATTAGAGTTATGGAATTTGTGTAGTAATTCTTCTAAGATTATAGGGTCAACTTTTTAGGGCAGTATAATAACTTAGGCTTAGTGGTGGAGGCGTTTATTATTAGCGTCCTTAGGTTTTATTCCTAGTAGTTAACTTAGGGCGTTAGGGAGCGTAGCTTTGCTGCCAGGTCTATATATAATTATAAAATTAAACTATAAAAGGAACTCTACCTACCAGACTTAGCGTTGGTTTAGCTGCTTAGTAGTTATAAACGTCTATAGGTTCTTATGGTTAGTAATAATTTTAAACGGCTTCTTAGTCCCTTGTAGCTTAGGACACTATTCCTTTAAAGCCTTAATAATAGCTAAGAGTTCTTTATTATAGATCTTATAGTTATACTTTGGCGTAGAGTGCTTTGCGGAGAAGAATGCGACTAGTCTTAGTTTACCATCGTTGTTATACTAGGAAAGGACTCCACCAGAAGCCTAATTTAATGCATCTGTCTCTACCACTGTTTTCTTTATATAGTTGTAGTATGCTAGTACTAGTGCTAAAGTAAAGGCTCTCTTAAGGGCCTTGAATAACTTAGCTTGTTCTAGTCCCTATAGCCATCCAATGTCCTTTCTTAGGAGTTTTGTTATAGGTGTAGTAATAGCAGAATAACTTTATATAAACCTGCGGTAAAAGTTTGCAAATCTAAGAAACTGCTGTAATTTCTTAATTAAGGTTAGGTTCTCCTATGCTTGTAAGGCTTAGACCTTTTTAGGGTCTATATTTATTCCTTTTATTAAGATAATTAAGCTAAAGTACTTTGTCTTTATTATATAGAACTCTAACTTGCCAATATTAATTTAGAGGCTAGTAGCTCTAAGGCGGCGAATTACCTCTTTAATATGCCTGGTATAGTTAGCTTAAGTTTTAGAAAATATAAGGATGTTATTAAGGTATGCTGTATAATAGTCGTCTAGTACGTTATAAAGAATGTGGTTAATATAGTTTTAGAATATAGCTAGGGTATTATAAAGGCTAAATAGGGTTACTAATATCTTATAGAGCCCAAAGCGGGTAATAAATACTGTAAGCCATTTATGGCCCTTAGCAATACGGATCCTATTAAACGCGGCAATAACATTAAGCTTAGTATAGAATTTGGCGCTATATAGGGCATTAAGTGTCTTATAGATAAGTGGGAGCGGGTATTAGTTCTTAATAGTAACATTATTAAGTCCTCTATAGTTATGGCAGATCCTTACCCCTCCTTTTAGCTTAGCAGTGAGTAGGAGTAGAGCTGTAGTAGGGGATATTAATTCTTAGATAAAGCCTTTATTAAGCATCTTATTAATCTATTTCTTAACGCATTAGAGCCTAGTAGGGGAGAGTAGGCGGTTCTTATAGTATAGGGGCTCCTTTCCTAGTATAATTTTAATTTTATGGTCCTATAGGCGATGTAGTGGGAGCTTATTAGTATTCTTTAGGAGAAACCCCTTAATATAGTGCCTGTATTCCCTTAGGAGGCGTTATATAATATTATCCCTAATTAGAGCAGGTTTGCCTTTTATAAACTTCTTAATATTTATATCTATAACTTTGTGGTAGAGGAACTTAGTATTTATAGTCTAGAGGTTTTCCTTAAGGAAATAGTAAAAATAACTAGGGAAGACCTTATAGGCTTCTTCCATTATATAGTTACTATTAACTAAGCAGCGGAAGAATTCCTCTGTTAGATCTAGTATTTTAACTAGTCTAGTAGGGAGTTTATCTATTAATTATTTCTATTTTTCTTATTCTACTAATTCTACTAGCTCCGCTATATGGATCCTTATTACTTTTACGCCTTTTTATTTACAAAACTAGGCGAAATTTATGGTGCGTATATTTATAATATTGTCTAGGTTGGGGCGTATTTGGTTTTCTCCTAATATTGTGATAGGGCTGGCTTGTCTTAGTTAGCTCTTAGGAGCGGTTCCTAGGCGGCGGCCTTATATAAGGCGTATGGGGAGTAGGTACAAGGTTAGGCATTATAGTAGCGCGGTTTCTATTATTTGGGTCTTAGTAATTCCCTAGCTAGCCCTTACTATAACGCGGGCTATAGTGTATATATATAGCATATGGCTTAGTTCCAGGTGTTGGGCTAGGCGGCTAGGGTTTAAAGGGTGTCTAGGTTGGCATTAGATTCTTAGTGGTAGTAACGTGAAGTAGACCTTCTTCCTTAGTCTCAGCAAGGCCGGCTAGCCTGTTATTTTGGTCTTAAGTGCTAAAGTAGTCTAGTTTTCTGCTGTCTTATTGTTTTATAGCTATACAGGTTCCCCTTTATTAGGAACATCTTCTATTATTAAGGCTTTATATATAGTCCTAGGCACTAGGCTTAGTAGTGCTAAGTATCTATATAGGGCGTCCCTATTACTATTGGCTGTCCCCTATAGAAGGCAGTTCCTAGAGTAGTAGTCTAAGTTAAAGTAGATCTTAAGCTCTCTAAAGCTAGGGCGGGGCTTATGCTTCTAAAGCTAAGGTATACCTAAGATAATTAGGGTACTAGGTAAGAGTTTAGTAACAAGAAAGAGTATAGCTTTAGTATAGATACTAATTAACATTTGGGCGGTGAAGTAGTCTATAATAAGTAAAGTTGGGATACTATCTGCGAGGCGTAGTGGCCTAGGTGCCAATAGTTTCTTAGTTATAACATTATATTTTCTTATAATAGACTCTATATTGGCAAATGCCATTATAGTACTACCTAAGTCTACTAGGCTTACTATATTAATAAAAACTTAGGGGCATAAGTTATGTAATAAGGAGAGTTGGGTTTAAATAAGGATTAATTTCTTATTACTATTTACTAATCTAAGATTAAATAGCAGTTTACTAATAGAAAGGACTAATTGGTCTAGTAATAGGGACCTAATCTTCTTATCTTCCTCCTTATATGGTTTAGACCCTTAGATGCAACTTAGTCTAAGGGTTTACCTTTTAACAACTAGGGTATAGGGCTATTTTAGCGGGGTAATCCAGTATCTGTCTAGCTGGCAGTATTAGTCTTAGTTAGGGTATAGGGAGACGGCACCTCGCTGACAATATAGCCGTATTTATATTTACTAGCACAGAGTTGCTAATTCTAGGCGTTGTTAATAGGTTAGGCTTCTATATAGGGCATTATTTAGAGTAACTAAGCCGTAGGGTTAAAGGGGGGGAGTTATCTACTATAGCCATAATAGACTCCATAGTTGCTATATCCGTAGTTATTAGTTTATATTATTTAACGGGCTAGTATTAGGACTGGGTTTACTATTATAGCGGGGTTATAAGTGTCCTTTTAGTAGCTAGGTAGGCTATAGGCAAGATACAGTCTATTATTAAAGCGGCGCTTATGCTCCGTGTCTAAGATTCTATTAAGGTCTATAGGTTCTTTAGTTACTACTAGGGTTAGGGTTAGGGTTAATATAGGGGCAGGAGCTTAAGCAGGTGGGCGGTGGTTAGTATTCTTAAGGTTAGCTTAGTATATATAGTTTATAAGGTTCTTAGCAAATATATTTATCTACTTACTCCAACCTATATAGTCACTGTTATTAATTTTATAGGTAAGTCTAAGTACTAGCTCTTCTATTTTTAGAGAGATAAACTTCTAGAGTAGATCTACCTTCTATTTATCTATCTTCCTAGAGTAGACCATTAACTTATTAAGCTCTCCCTTCTAGCACTAGTAATTACGCTCGCCCTAGGGAAAATGGTTAGGCTTGTTTTTTGCGATCTGGGTTATATTAAGGACCTTATAGTGGGTAGTAAGCTCTTTAAGTATATCTTCTTTAGTAGGCCATTTCTATATAGATATATTATTTGGGTTCTTGTATATAAGCTCTAGGCCCTACTTAATAAACTTATAGGCCTTGCCCTCTAGTATATCTAAGATATAAAGGATCTGGGATTGGACTGTATTAAAGTAGTCCTAGTTACAGTTAAAGACTCCTTTAATCTTAATGTGCTAGGTCTTAAAATTAGCAGTGGGGTGCCTTTTCCACTAAATATTGGCAGGTCTTTAGACATCCGTTTTTTCTACTAGGTTACTACTGTTATTATAGGGGTTAATTATTTAAGAGTAGTAATAGTTTCTATCTAGGAGGCAATAAGGGCATTAAGGCTTTTATTAGCTTTCTTATTGGCGGTGTTTATATTATATATAAACTATAGTCCCGCTTTAATATTACTAAGGAACTTATTAGTATGGTTAACAAGGGTATAGTAAACTTTATCAGCTTTAAAGGTTTTAGGGTATAGTGGGAAGCGGTGGATTGTCTATATAATATTAGGGTGTATCTATATAAAGAAGTCTACAAAAACTTCACGGGGGTTCTAGGTTTTGGCCATTTCGGCGTTGTTAATATCGCCTATTTAGGTAATCTTTGGCGCTAGGAAAAAACTAAGGATTGTTCTAGGACTATGGTGGGTTATAGCGTGTAGACGCGTCGTGTGCAGGTTGCGATTACTCTAGGGCGGAGATAACTGGGATACAGGGGATCAGTAATCGCGATAGGGCGCAATTAATAATAGCACAAACTGTCACAGTGCTGCAATAAAGTAGACTAAATAACTACGTTGTGCTATAAAGAAGAGAAGAAGGGTAAAAGGGGGTATTGTATACAAAGAGTAGGGCCAGCCGCCAAGGCGCTAGTGGTGGGCCAGCCAATAGTAGGAAACAGTATGCGTCAGGTCAGTGCTGTAACATATAGCAAAGATTACTAGTAGTAAGCTACCTAAGACTAGGATACCGCATACCCCTAAACATATACCTTGCGTACGTATATTATAATCCAATATTAGATGCAAAGAAGACGAGGATAATATATACCCCTAAACATATATTATGCGTAGGTATATTACAACCTAATATTAGAGAATAAAATTAGGATACTATATGCCCTAAACACATATTATATATAGGATATTGTAACCTAAAGGTAGAAGACTTAGATACTATATACTCCTAAATATTACGGACGCTTTAAGTACGATGTTACGACTACTTGGGGAAGAGTCGCAGGAAGCTAGTTAGTTAATATAGGCACAGTCTAGGATGGATCCAGTGGAACCATATAACGAGGAATAGTAACCAAGGTCACGTGGTGTTAAATGTATTAACTATATTAAACGGAAGGGACGTTACGTTTAATACAGACAACACGTACCTTACGTACAAGAGAGGATTTCTTAGGAGTACGGTTGTGTATTTAAAGGACCTTAGTCCCTACCATAGATAGTTCTCTCCTTGTAGTGAATCTTAGAATACAATTAGAGTTAATCTGTTAGGCAACCACTCCACCAGTTATTATTACGTTGTTGTTTTTGTCGTACCTATATACCCAGCCCAATAATAGAACCCACCGTAGTCTAAGCTACAAGGTTCCGTTATACATTCACTACCAAGGTTACGGTATTGGAACAAAATCGAACAATATGCTACTAAGAGCAGCACTAGTTATAACGGCGTTGATGGGAGCCACAACCTTAGGGCCAGGTAATACTAGTATAGACGAAGGGGATTCTTAAGTAGTTACGCGAGGTTAGTTATAGGAAATAGTTAATCACTTATAAAACAATAATAGGATACTTAAAGAACGCATTAATAGAATTAGAGCAGTAAAGATTAAGTTACCTTTAATTAAACAATTCTTAGGAGAGAAGTTAAAGCTTAAAGGATTTCTTATATAAATGCACTTTAAGGTAGTACAGGAAGGAGCGAAGTTAGCAATATTATTAGACCAAGTAGCCTATACAGGATTGTTCCTAACAGGGAGGGCACTTAAGTGGTTTAAGCCATATCTTATGGAAATATAGGCTAATAGCATAACAACTACTAACCAGGACGTACGGTATATATTTACCAGTTAGAACGGGTTTATAAAGCAACTAATATAGATATTTAGAGACCTAAAAGCCACAACCACAGCAGAATAAAAGCTTTAGAACTTAGTATAATACACTTTAGCAATTAAGTATATAACACAGTTTTAAACACTAGCCATATAGGTTAAGTGGAATAATAGGGCGCTTATAGCACAGTACAAATAGGGACTTAAGGCTAAAGTCTAGAACGCAATTATCCTAATAGAAGATGCGGATACTCTAAGAGAGTTAATAAATTAGTTAATAAAGATTAATAATAGGATCTACTAAAGGGAACAAGCCAAGAGAGGGCAAGACAGAGTTCCATAGTTATATAAGGCGCAGAGTACATAACAATAGACATAGAGTTAAAAACTATAGAATGGCGCAGAGCTAATAGACCTAAGCGGTACCAAAGAAACCCAAAAATAGGAAAAGAAACTATAGAAACCCAAAGGTTAAGGATTAAGTGATTAAAGGACCTAGAAGCAGAGGCTAAACTAGGGATCTCAGCAGTAGAAGACATTTAGGCGGACTCCATAGCAAGAAAGATAGTTTAAAGATAGAGCTTATATAAATTGCGGAAAACAGGGTCATTTCGCCAGAGACTATAAAGGTGGTTAAAGTAACTATATAGTAAAGGGAACCAGACCAGCAGACAGCACGTACATATAAAGGGATAATAGTGCACTATAAGAAACAAAAGAGTGTTTAATTAACAGTTTTGCGTATTATTACAACAACGCATACCAAATTTATAAAGATACTAAGTACGGCGCAAGCTATTAGCCACAAGAGCTAAAGTTAAGAGGACTTAAAGGAACCAGAGAGTTAGATAAAGAATAAGATTAACTCTATAAGCTAGATTAAGATATTACAATAATATACAGATAAAGATCAGCAGTAATAATAATAGAGTTAAAGTACTTATTAATCACCAGCGATAAGGACGAAAAGGAGGCTAACTAGGAGCACTTAAACCTCAATAACGCAATAGAAGCAGAGACTGAGACCATTACCAAACAAGGTTTAGTAACGGATGTTATAACACCATTAGATACAATTTCCATTACTTTATAAAATAATAGGAGTAATATTTAAAAGAAACTAAGCAAGTAGATAACTACTAGTGCTAGCTTATTACTTAATAAAAGTAAAAGGCCACAGGCTTAAGATTTTTAAGAAGAGATAAAAAAAGCTTAAGATTTTTAAGATAAAATAAAATATACCTAAGGACCCACAACGGACAAAAACTGATGGGAGAGAGTAGTAACTTAGTTTAGTAATAAACGAATAAGTATAGGACGCAAGTTTAAGAACTATAAGTTTAGAGAATGAGTAAGAACATTAGCAATCCTAGGTAAACGTAGTATTCAGCCTAAAGATTAAACAGTTAATACTAGGATTAAAAAGTAAGACAACTACAAGGATCTAGCTATAAGACGCAGAAAATAAAAAACTATAGATAAGTTTAGAATAAGAATTATTACATAGTAAGAGTAAAAGCTAGACAAGAGATCAGCTATACTAGGTTATATAAGGGACAAAACACCCATACAAAGAGTTACTAATAGGCCGAGTGCAGGGACACTAAGGGTAAAATAGTTAGATGAACTAGAACAAGAAGAGGATCTAGATATTCCAACTAGGTTTAAAGAAAGACATACCAAAGGATATTATAATATAGTAATAATAAGGTACTTTCTAACAGATAGACTATATACACTAAACCAGTTATACGGAAAGTGGTATAGGCAACGACATAATAATAAATAGGAAGACTTTTATATATAGCTAGATAAAAAAGTTATCTAAGACCAACCCATTACAGAGAAACGTATAAGTTACATTAAAGGAGTATTAATTATAATATTAAAGAACTTAGAAGAGAGATCTAGGGACTAGAGAAGCGAGCAATAAATCTTAGTACCTATAGCAGAGATACTAGTAGTTAGGTTAACTAGGTATAGGTTTAAATTTAAGGATAAAAATAAACTAAGAGTTAACCTAAAATATATAGCGCATTATATACTATTATGGATAGCTTATGTGGATAACATGTGCAATATATATAAAGCACCTAAAGATAAGAACCGGAAGTACCTAATAAGAATATATTAGGCACTAGAGGAAAAGCGGTTTAGGAATACCAAGTATATATATAGTTAGCACCCAGTAGAAGTATAAGGTTAAGGGGACTTAATACTTTAACTAGAAAGATTCCTTACGGAAGAATACCTAGACAGATAATAGTGGTAGAAGTGCCTAGAGAATACTTATCTATAGTATATAGAGGAAAAGAAACAAACTAAGTATTAGCTAAAGTTAGACTAAGTATAGGCAGAATCTAGCAGCCAATAGTTAGGAAAAGGGGAGGTGTATAAAACTAAAGGGAACTAGTATTAAAGCCTTAGACCCTTAAAGGAATTTAAGGATAATACCTAAATTTAAAAGCTAAGTAGTAAGATTAGTAGTTTAAAGCGTTAGTAAATAGTAAAGTAATTAGGAACCACATATCACCAAAAGCAGTAAAAAGGATAGGGTTACTATACAAACAAAAGAAACACCTATATCCACTTATAACAATTTTAGGAGATTAGATAGCCTATAAAGGAGGTATTATTAATCTTAAAACAAAACCTATTTAGATAACTATTAAAGGGAGACCAGTTAGAACGTCTTTTAATATCCTACTATTAGGATAGGATAAGGCAATATTAGAAATACCTTAATTATAGAAGTATAATCTAAAGATTGATTAGGTTATAGGTTAAGTTAATATCAAGAATATATAATAGCGTAAAATGTGACAATAAACCAAGTTAGTATAGTACTAAGTTGGAGCGATATATAAAGAGACTAAGCGAGGCTTAAGTTATATACTAAAGAGATACCATAAGTATAGTAAAAAGTTATAGTTACTAGAAAGTAAGAAGCTGTTAAAGCATATAGCTTAGGACCACAAGATAGAATTAGAAAAGGGAATAAGTCTAAAGTTCTTTTTAATTTATAAGCTTACTAAAACGGAGTTAGTAGCGCTTAAGGAGTTTATCTAGGAGAACTTACGCAAGGGATATATTAGACCGTTATAGTTATTAGCGGGATATCTAGTATTGTTCATCCTAAAGAAAAATGGAAAACTTAGGATGTATATAGACTATAGATAGTTAAACAGCATTACTAGGAAAAATAGGTATCCTTTACCCTTAATTAGCAAAATCCAAGATAGGATAGGCAACGCAAAGATCTTTATAAAGATAGATCTAAGATAGGCGTACCATTAGATTAGGATCAAGGAAGGCAATAAATAGAAGGTAGCCTTTAGGTTAAAGAAAGGACTATATAAGCTATTAGTTATACAATTTGGGCTTATAAACACACCAGCAACGTTCTAAAAGCAAATTAATAGTATATTAGGAGAACACCTAGATAAATTTATTATAGCATACCTTAACAATATTATCATCTACTTAGAAAATAAGGAAGAATATAAAGAACACATTAAATAGGTCTTAAAGAGACTATAAGAAGAATAGATACTAGTAGCAATTAAGAAATGCAAGTTCTTTACCAAAAAGACCGATTTCGTTAAATTTATTATTAAACTAGGCCAACTTAGTATAAATCCAAAGAAGATTGAGGCTATAGTAAATTAGCAAGAACTAAAAAACGTTATATAGTTAAGATCGTTCCTAGGGTTTTATAATTACTACAGAAGGTTTATAGCGTAATAGTTACAGAACATTAAGCCGTTTACGCAGTTAACGAAGAAAGAAGAACCATGGGTATAGGGAAAGGAGCAATAAGAACTATTTAAAAGAATTAAAGAATTATTTACCTAGGAGCCAGTTCTTAAGATCTATTAACTAGGTCTAGAGACGGTTATAGAAACAGATGCATCAGACTTTACACTAGGGGCATACTTTCTATAGAAACACCAAGATAGATAGCACCCAGTAGCATACTATAGTCGGAAGATAACACTACTAGAGTTAAACTATAACATCTACAATAAGGAGTTATTAGGTATAGTTACAGCACTTAAGAAATAGAGAGCATTCTTATAAGGTATAAAGAAACCATTTATAGTTAAGACGGACTATAAAAACCTTATAGGATTCCTAATAACGAAGGAACTCAACCAAAGACAGGTTAAATAGGCGGAAATGCTTATAGAATACTATTTTAAAATTCAGTATACTAAGGGTACAGACAATATATGAGCAGATGCTCTAAGCAGAAAGGCTAAACTACAGAATAGTAAAAAGCTATTAGGAGCTTTATTATAAAAGGATTAAGACAGATTAATTAGGTATAATTATCTAAAGATTATAGCAACTAAAGAAAGTCAGATCCATAAATTACTAAAAAGTAATTAGACATAAAAGATCTAAAAAGCATAGGTAAAGGATCTAGACTTAAAGCAATATGAAAATAGAGAAGTAATATATATACCTAAGTCTATTACAGAAGAATTTATTAAAGAATTCCATAAGGGAATAATATAAGGATATAATAGAGCTACAGGCTTAGTATCAAGACTTTAAAAGGAGTATATTATTTAAGAAATCTAGGGACTAGCAAGATAAGTTATAAAGAAATATCCAGATTACTAAAGAAATAAACCGACAAGGTATAAGCCGTATAGAGGGCTATAACCTGTTAAGACACCAGGAAGACCATAGGAAGTTATATTATAGGACTTTATTATCAAGTTACCAAAGTCAAGAAATCCTATTACAGGACAAGATTATAACGCGATTTTAGTAATAGTAAATAAGCTAATAAAGTAGGGATACTTTATAGTATACACTAAAGAGATATTAGCAAAAGATGTCGCTAGAATCTATATAAAAGAAGTATTTATAAGACATGGAGCACCAGATAAGATTATATTAGATAAAGATCTAAGATTTATAGCAGCATTTTAGAAAGTATTTCTAGCAGAATAAGGGGTTTATATAGTAATATCTACAGCGTATTATCCACAGACGGATAGATAAATAGAAAGACTAAACTAGATACTAGAACAGTATCTAAGGCATTATATTAATTACGCACAGAATAATTAGGTATCATTATTACCAGTTACACAGTTTGCATATAATGCAACACCATAAGAAGGAATGGGGACATTACTATTTAAGGCAAATTATAGATATAAGCTAAGAACATCGTTATCGCCACATTAAGCAAAAAGGATAAGTAGCACAGCTAAGTAAAGAATAGAGACGTTAATAAATCTTTATATAGACCTTAAAGAAACAGCTAAACTAGTATAAAAGTAAATAAAAAGGTACTATAATGCTAAGAGATCTAAGGGACCAGATCTTAAGGAGGGAGATAAAGTATAGCTACTATATAAAAATTTTAAGAGTTAATAACCAAGCAAGAAATTGGACCATATTAGACTAGGACCTTTCAAAGTTAAGCAAAGAATTTTATTGGTTACGTATAAGTTAAACCTACTAGCTAAAATAAAAATCTACCCTATATAACACATCGCAATGCTAGAGCCAGTATACGGGAATATTAAGCCACCAGTCTATAAGGCAGATATATATAAAGGATAAGAAGAAAACAAATAGTAAGTTTTAAAGATCATTAGTTATAAGGATATAGATAACGAAATATAGTATAAAGTAAAGTAGATAGGCTATAGCGAGACTACCTAAAAACCACTAAGCAATTTAAGGAACACTATAGGAAAGGTACACGAGTATTAGAAGAAAGTAGGTTAGGCAATATTAATAAAAAAGGATTACTAAAGAATGAGTCACCTAAGGGGGACCTAAGAGAAGCAATTGCTGAGCTACTTAGAGTTATTTCCCTTATAGAAGGAGAGCCAGTCCTTTTATCACCTAGCTTAAACAAACCCTATTAAATAAGTTTCTACTCCTTAGAACGAACCTTCTTATGGATATATTTAAGGCGTTAAAGACGAGCATAAGCCAAACATTAAGCTTTAAGAACGCGTGTGGACTCTTTTAAGGCACATTAAACCTTAAGCAGCGCGGAGGCTAGCTTACCATTAAGCTTTATAGTAGTAGATTAAATACAAGACCCTATAATAAGTTACTTAGAAAACTTAAAGACTGTTAAAAGTTATAGGATGTGCACACTTAGCGTTAGAAATAGAGCGAATATTATAGGACAATTAAATATTTACTTTAGTACACTCAGAGCAAGAGGAGGGTTATTAAGATAAAGGACTTACTAGCATAATATAAACTAACCCCTCTTTTGCACACCTTAAGCAAGGAATCGCTATCACTTCACCTAGCGACAGTATAGAGGAAACTGTACAAAGGCGACGCTTAACCTAGGAAAGAGAAGAAGAAGCTTTAGGTATAATAAGTAAGGATATTAACTAGACTAATTAAGCAGACATCACACCTCTAATAAACAACTTGGAGATATTAGGAATCTTTAAGGACAAAGATAAAGAGGAGGGAGATAGTATTACGGACGCTTTAAGTACAATGTTATAACTACTTAGGGAAGAGTCGCAGGAAGCTAGTTAGTTAATATAGGCACGGTCCAGAATAGATCCGGTAGAACTATATAACGAGGAATAGTAACCAAGGTCACGTGGTATTGAACATATTAACTATATTAAACAGAAGGGATGTTACGTTTAATACAGACAACACGTACCTTATGTATAAGAGAGGATTTCTTAGGAGTATGGTTGTGTATTTAAAGGACCTCAGTCCCTACCGTAGATAGTTCTCTCCTTGTAGTGAATCTTAGAATACAATTGGAGTTAATCTGTTAGGCAACCACTCCACCA
>Ga0307507_10003043_pt1 | contig 33544 bp, 32 predicted proteins | sample 7_EM_MG_FD_207223 | JGI IMG/M metagenome (GOLD analysis project Ga0307507, IMG submission 207223) | Populus trichocarpa ectomycorrhiza microbial communities from riparian zone in the Pacific Northwest, United States - 7_EM | ecosystem: Host-associated > Plants > Roots > Unclassified | place...
GACCTTCTGTCTTGATAGAGTCCTTTGTGGACCGAACGTAGCGCCTCAGCCGGGGTGGTGGGTGCCGGTCATCAGGGCCGCCAGGTCCTCCGGATGCAGGAATGACGGCGGCGGGGGCGGGCCCCAGTTGAACAGGCCCTTGGCGCCCTCCAGGACCTCCGGCGTCCAGAGCTGGTCGTCGACGATGCAGTCCATGTCCGAGTAGTACTCGGAGAAGTTGCCCGCCGGATCCTTGAGGTACCAGAAGAAGTTCGATCCCGCGTGGTGACGGCCGAGGCCCCAGACGTGCCGTTCGGGGTGGCCTTCGAGCATCGCGGACGCGCCGCGGCCGACCTCGTCGACGTCGTCGACCTGCCACGAGGTGTGGTGCAGGTAGTTGATCGGCTGGTTGAGCACCAGGAGGTTGTGGTGGTCGGTCGAGCAGCGCAGGAACGCGCCCTCGCCCTTGATCTCGTCGCTCAGCTTGAATCCCAGTCCCTCACGGAAGAACCGGATGGTCGCCGGGCCGTCGACCGACCCGACGACCGCGTGTCCGAGCTTGCGCGGCCGCACCGCGCCCGTCCGCAGCACACCCGGCGAACGGCCGACCCGCTCCAGCCGCCCCGGCCCGTTGTAAGGCGTCGCGGGCCGGGGCGGCTGGACGATCCGGGGCGCGATCTCGATGACCGCGCGGATGCGCGACGCCGGTTCGAACGCGGTGACCGACCGGGCGCTCCGGTCGGTCACCAAGCCGAGGCGACCCACTCGGGCCACAACTGCGTCGAGGTCGTCGGGATGATCCACACCGATGCGGAGCTCGACCAAACGCCGGGTCGGGGACGACACGATGCGCAGTTGCTCACCCCCGTCCAACGTGCGCAGCCGCCCCGGTTGGACTTCATCGAGCCCGAAATCCCGGTAGTAGGCGGCGGTTTCTTCGACGTGGGGGACGCCGATGGTGATCGAGAGCAGGCCATGGAGCGACATCGTCGTGACTCCTCGCTGGGTTCAGGACGCCACCATGACGTGGCGCATTTCGCCGACGCCGGTCACATAGGTGACCAGTTCGTCGCCGGGGTTCAGGAAACGCGGCGGCTTCCGGCCGAGGCCCACCCCGGCCGGAGTGCCGGTGAAGATGACGTCACCGGGCAGGAGCGGGGTCACCGCGGACAGCCGCTCGATGAGCTGCGGTACGGAAAACACCAAGTCCTTTGTGGACCCTTCCTGGACCTTCTCGCCGTTGACGAGACAGCCCAGTTCGATCGCGTCGGGGTCGTCGAACTCGTCGGGCGTGACGACCGCCGGCCCCATCGGCCCGAAGCCCGGGTACGACTTGGCCAGGCTGAACTGCGGCGCCGGCCCGACGCGTTGCAGCACCCGCTCCGAGATGTCCTGTCCGGCTGTCACCCCCGCGATGTGCTTCCAAGCCCGCTCGGCGGTGACGCGCTCGGCCCGCTCCCCCACCACGACGACCAGTTCGACCTCCCAGTCGACCTCGCCATCGGGCAACACGACCTCCCCGGTCGGCCCGGCGAGGCAGGTCACGAACTTGGTGAACACGGCAGGGGATTCCGGCACGGCGAACGACGATTCGGCGGCGTGGTCGGCGTAGTTCAGCCCGATCGCGAACACCTGCCGTGGCTCCGGCACCGGGTTCCCGAAGTCTGTCGCTGCCACCTCGCGCACGGGCAGGCGTGGGACGTCCAGCGTCGCCACGAACTCGCGCAACTCCCCCCACTTCCCATACAGCGGTTGCACGTCCGGGCCGAACCGCCCGTCGCTGATCCCCGCCAGGTCGGCCACTGTGGACGGTCCGACCACCAGGACGGCCCGGCCGTCGACGTTCGCGATGCGCATCAGGCAGCTCCCGGTCCCGGCGGGCGCTCGGCTGGCCCGCCTGCCTTCAGTAGACTCCGAGAGATTCGAGATGTCAATCTACTTTCGAAAGTTACCTGGCGAGAGGAAGCCTTCCTGGTCGAGGAACGTGATCTGGTCGTCGTTGGCCACGTTGAAGATGCCGAACACCGTGACAGCGCCGGGAACCACCGGGAAGGAGGTACCGATCGGTGCCCAGGCTGGGCACTTTTCGGTACCTCCTTCCCGGTGGTTCCCACCCCGGCGATGCTGGCTCCACCGGCCCCGCCACCGAGGGCCGTCGCGAGAAGGAGCGGAAGATGCGAGTTCTGGAAGTCACCGAGTACGGCGCGCCCGACGTGCTGCGCCTGGCCGAGCGGCCCGATCCGTGGCCGGTCGAGGGCAAGGTCCGGGTGCGGATGGCGGCCACCGCGGTCAACCCGGCCGACCTCGCCATCCGGTCCGGGGTGCTGGCGGCCCGGCTGCCGAGCCTGGCGTTCCCGTTCACGCTCGGGTTCGACATCGCCGGCGTCGTGCTCGACGACGGCCACGGGTTCCACGCCGGCCAGCGCGTCGCCGGGCTGTACCCGTGGCTGATGCTCGGCATCGGCGGCGGGACCAACGGCGAGATCGTCGTCGCGGACCCGTCGTGGCTGGTGCCGCTGCCGGACAACGTCGACTGGGCGACCGCCGCGACCGTCCCGCTCAACGCTCTCACCGCAAGCCAGGCGCTCGACCTCACCGGCGTGCGCACGGGCGAGACCGTGCTGGTGACTGGGGCGAGCGGAGCAGTCGGCGCCTTCGCGGTCCAGTTCGCGGCGGTGTACGGCGCCGACGTCGTGGCCGTCGCCTCGGCCGGGGACGAGGACTACGTCGGCGGGCTCGGCGCCAAGTACGTGCTGACCAGGGCGGAGCCCGACGAGCTTGCGCGCCGCGTGCGTCAGCTGACCGGTGGCGTGGACGGCGTGTTCGACGCCGCGCTGATCGGTGCCCCGGCGCTGGCCGCGGTCCGCGACGGCGGCACGTTCGTCTCCGCCAACCAGGCACGCATGCCCGGCGCCGAGCGCGGCATCACCGTGGACGCCGTCCTCAACCGTCCGGACGCCGCCGCGCTGGGCGGCATCGTCGACCGGATCGCCGGCGGCGAGCTGTCCACCCGGGTCGCGGACGTCCTGCCGATCGAGGACGGCGCCGAGGCTCACGAGCGGGTCGCCGGACGCGGGTTCCGCGGCCGGATCGTGCTCGAGTACTGAACCGGCCTACGATGGAATCCCGGTCACCGGCAGTAAGGCGGTATCCGAAGGTGCCTCGTTCACGGCCACCCCGCGCCCGCGGCGGACGTCCGGCGTACAACGCGTTCAGCGCCACCTGCCCCACACGTGAGGTGCTCGCCCTGATCTCGGGCAAGTGGGTCAGCCTCACGCTGGTGGCGCTCGACGAGGGCGACGCCAAGTACAGCGAGCTGGCGGCCCGGATCGGCGGGATCTCCCACAAGATGCTGACCCAGACGCTGCGCGCGCTGGAGGCCCACGGCCTGGTGGTCCGGACCGTGACCCCGACCATCCCGGTCGGTGTCGACTACGCGCTGTCCCCGCTCGGCCGGACGCTCGTCCCGGTCGTCCGGGCGGTCAAGGCCTGGGCCGAAACCCACGTCGACGAGGTCAGGGCCGCGAAATCCGGCTACGAGACCCCCGCGGGTGGCGGCGCCGAAACCGCCGCACTGGTCGCGGCACGGCTCGCCGGCCCGCGCTGAGCACCTATGATGCGGGCATGCCGAGGACCAGCGCGGGGCCGACCCGAACCGACGCCGTGTACGGAAGGCTGCGCGCCGACATCCTCGGCGGCGTCCTCGAGTCGGGCAGCAGGCTGAAGTTCCCCGAACTGTGCACGAAGTACGACACCAGCGTCGGCGTCGCGCGCGAGGCGCTGACGAAGCTCGCGGGCGCCGGCCTGGTGAAATCCCAGCCGCACCTCGGTTTCGTCGTCACACCGCTCTCGTCCGAGGACCTGACCGAACTCACCGCGGCCCGGATCGAACTGGAGACGCTCGTGCTCCGGCTGTCCATTCAGGACGGTGATGTCGACTGGGAGTCCAGGGTCGTGGCCGCCCACCACGTCCTCGAGCGGACGCCGTTCGTCGACGAGCGCACACCGGACCGGTCGACCCAGGGCTGGGCCGACGCGCACGCGGCGTTCCACCTCGCGCTGCTCGACGGCTGCGCCAACCGGCGGCTGTTCGAGATCGCGAAGACCCTGCGCGACGAGGCCGAACTGTACCGGCAGTGGTCGGTCGCGCCCGGGCGCGGGAAGAGCCGGGACATCGCCAAGGAGCACCGCCAGATCCTGCAGGCCACGATCGGCCGCGAAGCCGACCGGGCGACCGACCTGCTGCGCGAGCACATCGCCCTGACCACCCGGCTGCTGCTGCCCGAGCCGGAAACCCGCCCCAAGGCTCGCCCCTCACGTCGCAAGCAGCCGGCGAAAGACCACTGACAGGCCACTTTGGACAGTGGGTTCATCCGGCCGCTGCCGGGAGATCCGACCAGCCCGGTGCACGTCCGGCTTCGATCACCTCGAGTCCATCGGTTCCTGCCCCCCATGACCACGCACGGACCGGGCAAGCCTTGCTCACGCAGCCAGACGATCTTCCCCGGACTCGCGTTGCTGCCGTAGGCGAGCAACGGAAGTCGCGCGGCGAGAGGCGGGGCTCCGCGGCTCGCCGGCCAGGCGTCCGGACCCGGATGGTTTCCTCGCTGAGGAAACCATCCGTCCGGCTGCGCCGCCCGCTCCTATCGTCCCTGCACAACGGCCAGTGACATACGGGAGGACCAAGCGTGGACGCATTCCTGCACACGTTTTTCGACTGGGACGAGATCCTCGCCGTCCTCCCTCTGCTGTTGACCGAGGGCATTCGCAACACGCTCGTGATCGCGGTGCTGGCGGCGCTGCTCGGCTTGGTCGTCGGCATGGTGCTGGCGATGATGCTGCTGTCCCGGCACCGGCTGCTGCGGCTGCCGGCGCGGATCTACGTGGACGTGTTCCGCGGGCTCCCGGCCATCGCGACGATCAGCCTGATCGGCCTCGGTCTGCCGGCCGCGGGCCTGCGCCCGTTCGGCCGGTCGCCGATCGGGTACGCGGTGCTGGCGGTCGGGCTCATCTCCGCCGCCTACTGCGCGGAGGTCTTCCGGTCCGGGATCCGGTCGGTCGATCCCGGGCAGATGCAGGCGGGCCGCTCGCTGGGCATGTCCTACCTGCAGACGATGCGGAAGGTCATCGTGCCGCAGGGCGTGCGCAACGTGCTGCCGGCGCTGACCAACCGCTTCATCGTCGACATCAAGGAAAGCTCGCTGGTCTACCTGCTCGGCCTCACGACCGGCGAGCGGGAGCTCTACTTCATCGCCCAGCAGCAGCAGGCCACGACGTTCAACTCGTCGGCGCTGGTCGCCGCGAGCGCCTGCTATCTGCTGATGACGGTTCCGCTCACGTACCTGGTCAACGCCTGGGACCGGCACCTGCGCGACGGCCGTCCGGTGTCCGGGCCCCGCGCCGCGAAGGTCGTGCCCGCCCAAGAACTGTCGGAGGTGTGACGCCGATGGCTGCCCAACCCGCTGTGGAGCTACGCGGCATCCGCAAGTCGTTCGGCCCGCTGGAGGTGCTCACCGGTGTCGATCTCGACATCGCGCCCCGCGAGGTCGTGTGCGTGATCGGGCCGTCCGGCTCGGGCAAGTCGACCCTGCTGAAGTGCATCAACCTGCTGCAGCCGCCCGACGCCGGCACCATCAGGCTCAACGGCACCGAGCTCACCGGGCCGGGCGTCGACGAGAACGCCGCGCGGGCCCGGATCGGCATGGTCTTCCAGCACTTCAACCTCTTCCCCCACGTCTCGATGCTGGTCAACATCACCATGGCGCTGTGCACCGTGAAGCGGACACCCAAGGCGGAGTCCCGCGAGATCGCCCTGGCCCAGCTGGAGCGCCTCGGGGTCGTCGACCTGCGCGACAAACGGCCCGGTGACTGCTCGGGCGGGCAGCAGCAACGGGTGGCGATCGCCCGCGCGCTGGCGATGGACCCCGAGGTCATGCTGTTCGACGAAGCCACGTCCGCGCTGGATCCGGAGCTGGTCAAGGGCGTGCTGGACACGATGCGCGACCTCGCGGGAAGCGGCATGACGATGGCCGTGGTGACCCATGAGATGGGGTTCGCCCGGGAGGTCGCCGACCGGGTCGTGTTCATGGACGGCGGCGCGGTCATCGAGACCGGGCCGGCCGCCGAGTCTCTCACTTCCCCGCGGACCGACCGGCTGCGGTCGTTCCTTTCCCAGGTCCTTTGACCGAACGGAGGCCGTTCCATGCGTCCCATCACCCTCGCCATCGCTGTCGCGATCGCGCTGACCACCGCGGGCTGCGGCGACGAGCAGACCGGCACCGCCAACCCCTACGGCCTGATCACCGGCGGCGTCCTGCTCGCCGCGACGTCGGGCGACCAGCCTCCGTTCTCGGTCATCAAGGACGGCAAGCCGGACGGGTTCACGATCGCGCTCAACGAGGAGGTGGCCAAGCGGCTCGGGCTCAAGACCGAGTACAAGCAGACCGCCGGCGCGATCCAAGGCCTGACGGCAGGCCAGTACGACCTGGTCGCGAACGGGCTTGGGATCACCGCCGAGCGCGAGAAGTCGATCCTCTTCGCGAAAGGTGAGTACTGGTCCACCACGGCGGCCTTGACGCTGAAGTCCAGCCCGGTGGCGTCATTCGCCGGCCTCGGCGGCAAACGGGTCGCCGTCGTCACCGGCTCGGTCCAGGTCGGCTACCTGAAGAAGATCACCGGCGCGATCTCGACCGAGTTCCCGGCCCAGAACGCCGCCGTCACCGCGCTGCACGCCGGCAGCGTCGACGCGTTCCTGACCGGCGGCCCCGATGCCGACGCCTACCTCAGGCAGTTCGCCGACCTGCACATCGCCGCGTCGCAGCCGGTCGACCACCCCACCACCGTGGCCTTCCAGAAGACGGGCACCGCACTCGCCACCGCCTACAACACCCAGCTCGAGGCCATGGTCGCCGACGGCACCTATCGCAAGATCTATGACCGCTACTTCACGACGCCGCCGCTTCCCGAACTGGTCAAGATCTGGCCGGGCCTGTGACGGCTGAACGCCAGGTCCAGCGGATTCGCGTGGGCGTGCCGATGCGGGACCGGGTTGTGCTCGCGACCGACATCTACTGGCCGGACGGCAGCGCACCGGCGGACCTGGCGCCGCGGCCGGTGCTGCTCGAACGCTCGCCCTACGACGTGCGGGCCATGCGCGGATCGGACGGCCTGCACGCCTCCGGTGAACCCGTTTCGCCGGAGTCGGGTGCGGCGTTCTTCGTCGGCCGCGGCTATGTCGTGGTCCGGCAGGACTGCCGCGGCCAGGGCGGATCGGAGGGGGCGTTCGCGAAGTACGTCAACGAGGCCGAGGACGGCTACGACACCCACGAGTGGATCGCGGCCCAGCCATGGTGCGACGGCACCATCGTCACCCACGGCGTCTCCTACAGCGCGCACACCCAGGCGGCCGCCGCGTCGATCTCCGCTCCCCATTTCGCGGCGATGATCCTGGACTCGGGTGGCTTCTCCTCGGCGTTCGACGCCGGCGGCCGGTTCGGTGGCGCGTTCGAGCTCAAGCAGGCGATCTGGTCGCTGCGGCGGGCGGGGCACGACATCGGTTCTCCGGAAACGCTGGCGGCGTGGTTCGGTGCCCTGCCGTGGCGGCGCGGGTTCTCCCCGCTGACCCCCGCGCAGGACTACGAGGACTTCCTCTTCGACCAGTGGAGCCACGAGAACCTCGACGAGTACTGGAGGCAGCCCGGTCTCTACGCGCGGGGCTACTACGACGCGTTTCCGCCGGTACCGGTGCTGAACATCTCCAGCTGGTACGACCCGTACGTCTTCACCGCGGTGGAGAACTTCCAGATGCTGCGCAAGCGCAACAGCCGATCGGCGCTGGTGCTCGGGCCGTGGACGCACGGCGCCCGCAGCGTCAGCTGGGCCGGCGACGTCGACTTCGGCCCGGCGGCGCCGCTGGACGGCAACCTCGCGCCGGACTACCTGGAGTTCAAGGACAAGTGGCTGCGCGCCGCGCTCGGCGCCGGCGGCGAACCGGCCGTTCGCTACTTCCTGATGGGCGGCGGGAGCGGCCGGCGCATCCGATCCGGGCGGATGGACCACGGCGGGCGCTGGTGCGTGGCCACCGAGTGGCCGCCCTCGGACGCGGAGCCGCTGCACCTGTACCTCGGTGCCGACCAGTCGCTCCGCTGGGAGCCCGCCCCTGCCGGAGCGCTCACCTACGACTTCGACCCCCGCGACCCGGTGCCCAGCCGAGGAGGCGGCATCACCACGGGGGAACCGCTGATGTGGGGCGGCGCCTTCGATCAGACGTTCCTGGCCGGCGTGACGCCACTCCCCCTCAGCGCCCGTCACGACGTCCTCACCTTCCAGACCGACCCGCTCGCCGCGCCGGTCGCCCTGGCGGGCCGGGTGGCGGTGCACCTGCGCTTCTCCTCCAGCGCTCCCGACACCGACGTCGCGGTGAAGCTCGTCGACGTCCACCCGCCGAATGCCGACTATCCGCACGGCTACGCCATGAACGTCACCGACGGCATGCTGCGCTGCCGCCACCGCGACGATCCCGCCCATCCGGCACCGCTGGAACCGGGCCGCGAGTACGACCTGGTCATTCCGATGCCCGACGCCGCCAACGTCTTCGGAACCGGCCACCGGATCCGCGTCGACGTGACGTCGAGCAACTTCCCGCGCTGTGACGTCAACCCGAACACCGGCGGCCCGGTGATGGGAGCACGCACCTTCACCATCGCCCGCAACACCGTCCACACCGGACAGTCATCGATCCGGCTGGACGTCGTGCCGATCGCGGGGTGATCCGAACGCGTTCGACTTGTGCGGAACCGCGGAGGTACTAGCGTGCTGCCAGGGCGACGTGGCTTGAGGAGCGACCCGTGGTCATCGCGATGCGGCTGGGCAAACGGCGGGACGCCGTTCACGCCACCGTGTCGCCGTCCGCCGAGCTGATGGCCTGCCTGCACGTCATGGCCGAGCCCGACCACCATCCCGAGGCACGAGGGTGGCTGGCCAGGGTCTCCGCCGACCTCGACGAGACGCTGCGCCAGGACCTGCACCGCTTCACCCCCTTGTGGGCGCGCTACCGGTCGCGCCTGCTGTTCCCGATGTCCGCCGGGCCGGACCGGTCACTCGACGAGGAACTGGCGGCGCTGTCCACGATGGACGACGACCTGTTCATCCCGTTCGCGGCCGACTCGATCCGGGGCACCGCGCTGCACCACCCCGACGCGGCGACCGCCCTGGCCACCGCCGGCACCTGGGTGAAGGACTGCGAGCGCCAGTCGTTCACCCGCGGCGACCTGGCGCACGCGCTGGTGGCCGACCCCGGCCGCTTCCGCCGCGATCTGGTCGGGATATTGGCCCGGTGCGGTGAAGGATTCTTCGCCGCGGAATGGGAGCGGGTGCAGCCGGTGCTCGCTGCCGCCGCCCGCGCGGTGGCAGCGCGGCTCCAGCGGGAATCGCCGCTCGACGTCGTCGCCGCCCTCACCGACATCGCGTCGACCCGCGAGTCCGCCGACACGGTGTACATCGACAAACTGCAGCAGGTCGACTGCACCGTGGACGAGCATGGCCTGCTGCTGATCCCCTCGATCCGGATCCGGCCACACGTGATCGTCAAACCCGACCGCGGTGTGCCCAAGATCCTGCACTACCCGGCGCGGCCGGCCGGCGAATCCGAGCACGCCACTCAGGACGAGCTGCGCAGGCGGCTGCTGGTGCTCTCCGAGCCGAACCGCTGGGAACTGTGCCGGCACCTGATCCACGAAGCGATCACGACCAACGAACTCGCGAGGCGGACCGGCGCCACCAAGTCGGCGGTCTCAAGGCACATCCGCGCCCTGAGGGAGGTGCAGCTCGTCGACTCGCAGAAGGAAGGCCGCCAGGTGTTCCACCGGCTCAACGCCGCGGTCATCCTCCGGCTCGGGACCGAGACGCTGGAGGGGATCATCCGCTGACGCGGCCGGACTTGCTTGGCTCGCGCGCGTCCTCGTAGGAGGATGGGCCGGTGGATGATGCGAAGCCCGGGGAACCCAGCGAAATCCACCGCTCCCGTCCTTTTCCGTTTCCGGACGGACGGTTCCCTGACGACCTCGGCGCCGTCATCCAGAAGACCGTCCTCACCGGCGAGATGCCGGCGCTCGAGGTCGTTCACGCGCCTGACGGCTCTTGGGCTGTCAGCGACGGCGTCAACGACCCGAACCTTCCTGGCGTGTGCGAAGTCGGGCATATCGACCATGTGGTGAGCTGGAACAGCTCCGTCGCGGGGCTGGCCACGATGCCACCCGGCCACATCGCCCAGAGGACAGGCCCGGGCGAACCATGGCGAATCAAGATTCTTGAGGGCTGGGACGACGAGGAGTGACCTCGTCCACCGTCGCGGCGATGACCGGCCTGGTCATGACGTCGGCGACGCTCGGTTCACGCATCTCGTCCCTCCCGACGTGGACGCCTCGACTCACGGAAGGCTTTCAGACTTGCTAAGGTTAGCAAGTGTTGAATCCGATGTCAGGGCGTTCGTGAGGAGGAGAGTGCGTGAGCAGACCCCTCTACCAGGCGAAAGCCGAGTTCTTCAAGACGCTGGGGCATCCGGCGCGGATCCGCGTGCTGGAGCTGCTGAGCCAGCGTGAGCACGCGGTCGCGGAGATGCTGCCGGAGGTCGGGATCGAGCCGACGAACCTCTCGCAGCAGCTGGCGGTGCTGCGCCGGGCCGGGCTGGTCACCACCCGCAAAGAGGGCTCGACCGTCTATTACTCGCTGACCAGCCCGCACGTCGCCGAGCTGCTGCGGGTCGCACGGCAGATCCTGACCGGCGTCCTGAGCGGACAGATCGAGCTGCTCGACGACCTGCGGGCGCCGGCGGGCCGATCCGCGCCGCGGGACTTGTGACCAGCAGGAGCAAGGTGTGCTGAAGCTGTGGCACAAGATCCGCCGGACCGGCCGGGTCGCGGAACCCGCCCCGGCCCACCCGGGCGGTGACCGGCCGGCGGCCGCCGTCGAGCTGGGCGGTTCGGTCCAGGTCCGGCACGTGGACGCGGGGTCCTGCAACGGGTGCGAGGTCGAGATCGGCTCGGTGTTCGGGCCGGTGTACGACGCCGAGCGCTACGGCGCGCGCCTGGTCGCTTCGCCGCGGCACGCGGACGCGTTGCTGGTGACCGGGCCGGTGACCCGGAACATGGCCGAGCCGCTGCGCCGGACGTACGAGGCCACGCCGCGGCCGCGGCTGGTGGTCGCGGTCGGCGACTGCGCCCGCAACTGCGGCGTGTTCGCCGGGGCATACGGGGTGGTCGGTGCGGTGTCCGACGTCATCCCGGTGGACGTCGAGATCGCGGGCTGCCCGCCACGGCCGGAGGCGATCGTCGAAGGACTGCGGAAGCTGACCGGACGGTGAACCTCGCGGCAACCTCCTTCGGCATCGCCATGGCCGCGGGTGCGCTCAGCATCGTGGCCGCGCTGACCATTCCCGCGCGCGCCCGTTCGGCGCTGGTCGGCAGTGGCGTCGCGATCACGGGGCTCGCCGGTGTCGCGGCGGGGGCCGCGGCGATGACCGGTCAAGCGTTTTCCCTTGCCCTGACTGGGGTTTTGCCGTTGTCCGGGGTCTCGTTCAGCCTGGACGCGCTCGGCGGGCTGTTCGTCGCGGTCACCGGCGGGGTCGCGGTGGCCACCGGGATCTACGGGATCTCCTACGCACGCGAGGGTTCCCGCAGCACACAGGCCGCGCTGCCGGTGTTCGTGACGGCGATGCTGCTGGTGCCGGTCGCCTCGACCGTCGGCACGTTCGGCCTCGCCTGGGAACTGATGGCTTTGGCCTCGCTGCTGCTCGTGCTGACCGAGCACCGCCACCGCCCGGAGGTGGCCGGCGCGGGGCGCTGGTACGCGGTGCTGACGCACGCCGGGTTCATCACCGTCCTCATCGGACTGTTGCTGCTGGCCGGCCACGCCACGGGCGACTCGTTTCCCGAACTCCGTGAAGCCGCAGGGCATCTCTCTCCCGCGGTCGCGGGGATCGTGTTCGTGACGACGCTGGCGGGGTTCGCCTCGAAGGCGGGGATCGTGCCGCTGCACGCATGGCTGCCGCGCGCGCATCCCGAGGCGCCGAGCCATGTTTCGGCGTTGATGTCGGCGGCGATGGTCAACCTCGGGGTGTACGGCATCGTGCGGATCGGGTTCGACCTGCTCGGTGGTGGGCCGCGGTGGTGGTGGCTCCTGGTCCTCGCGCTCGGCGCGGTTTCGGCGGTGTACGGCATTCTGCAGGCTGCGATGGGCACCGATCTGAAGCGGCTGCTCGGGTACTCGACCACCGAGAACATGGGGCTCGTGCTGATCGGGGTCGGCGCGGCCGGGCTGTTCGCCGCGTCCGGGGACCGCGGGCTCGCGGCGCTGGCACTGGCCGCGGCGTTGCTGCACGTGGTCGGGCACGCGACGTTCAAGACGCTGCTGTTCCTGGCCGCCGGATCGGTGCTGCACGCGACCGGCACCCGCGACCTGGACGCGCTCGGCGGCCTGCGATCGCCGATGCCGGTGACGACGGCGGCGTTCGGCTGGGGCGCGCTGGCCGCGTCGGCGTTGCCGCCGGGCACCGCGTTCGTGTCGGAATGGCTGCTGCTGCAAGCCTTGATCCACGGCCTGCCCGCGTCCGGGGTGGCGACGGCGATCGCGATGCCGGTGGCGGTCGCCGCGGTCGCGTTGACCGCCGGGCTCGCGGTGGCGACGTTCGTGAAGGCGTTCGGGGTCGGATTCCTGGCCCGGCCCAGGAGTTCCGCCGCCGGGAACGCACACGAGAGCCCGGCCACGATGCTGGCCGGGATGGCCGTGGCAGGCGCGGCCGCGGCGGTCCTGGCCGTCGCCCCCTCGGTCGTACTGCCCGGCGTCGCCGCCGCGTCGAACGCCGCGCTCGGTGCGGCCGGGCCCGCGGTGACCGGCGTCGTGACTCTGCGGCTGGCCGGGATCGCGGGCTCGCTGTCCCCGTTGATGCTCACGCTCGCCCTGCTGGCCGCCGTGCTCGCGACGGCAGGAGCGGTGCGCCTGCTCTCCACCCGACGGGCGCGGCGGGCGGCGCGATTGTGGGACTGCGGCGCGGGTCCGCTGTCGGCGCGGATGGAATACACCGCGACGTCGTTCGCCGAGCCGCTGCAGCGGGTCTTCGACGACGTCGTCCAGCCGGAGACCGATGTCGACGTGACCCACCACCGCGAGTCGGACTACCTCGTCGCCGCCGTCGAGTACCGGCGGCGCGTGCCCGACCGGATCGAACGACGGCTCTACCAGCCCGTGCTGACCGCACTTTCCGCCTGGGGCCAGGCCGGGCGCAGGCTCGCGACCGGCAGCGTGCACCGCTATCTCGGCTACGGGTTCTACGCCGTATGCGGCGTCTTGTTGCTCGTGGCGGTGACCCGGTGAGCGCGCTCGGAATCGTCGGCGGGGTGGTGCAGCCGGTCGTCGTGGTGGCCGTGTCGCCGGTCCTCGTCGGGCTGATGCGGCAGGTCCGCGCGAAGCTGGAAGGCCGTGCCGGGGCCGGGATCGGGCAGCCGTGGCGGGACCTGCGCAAGCTCGTGCGCAAGGAGCCGATCGCCCCGCGCGGCACGAGCGAGGTGTTCCGGTTCGCGCCGCTGGTGCTGGTGGCGACGACGCTCGTGGTCGCGGTCGTGGCGCCGTTCGCGACGACCGACTCCGCGGTGCCGGCGGGGGCGGACCTGTTCGCCGTGGTGGCACTGCTCGCGTTGGGCACGGTCGCCCTCGCGCTGGCCGGGCTGGACACCGGGACCGCGTTCGGCGGGATGGGCGCCAGCCGGGAGATGACGATCATCGCGCTGGTCGAGCCGACGCTGCTGGTGGCGATCTTCGCGCTGTCGGTCCGGGTCGGGTCGACCGGGCTCGGCGCGATCGTCACTTCGACCCTGCACGACCCGGCACGGGTGATCTCCCCGGTCAGCCTGCTCGCCGCGGTCGCGCTGGTCGTGGTGATCGTCGCGGAGACCGGGCGGCTGCCGGTGGACAACCCGTCCACCCACCTCGAGCTGACGATGGTCCACGAAGCGATGATCCTCGAATACGCCGGGCCGGACCTCGCGCTGGTCGAGCTCGCGTCGGCGATGCGGCTGAGCGTGTTCCTCGGCTTGCTCGCGAACCTGTTCCTGCCCTGGGGAATCGCCACGACCGCCGCTCCCCTGGCCATCCTCGTGGGCCTGCTGGCGTGGGTGGTGAAGGTCGCTCTGCTGGGGGCGGTGCTGGCCGCCGGCGAGGTGTTCCTCGCCAAGCTCCGGCTGTTCCGCGTGCCCGAGTTGCTGGCCGGGTCGTTCCTGCTCGCCCTGCTCGCGGTCGCCGCGTCGTTCTTCCTGGCCTGAAACGAAAGGACCGACTGTCATGCCGGGTGACACCGGATACGTCCAGGCACTGGACCTGGCCTGCGGGGCGCTGCTGCTGACCGCAGTTCTCATCGTGTGGCGGCGCGAGCTCGCCGTGCTCATCCGGGTGTTCGCCGTGCAGGGGCTCGCGGTGGCCGGCCTGGTCGCGGTGCTGGCCGCGCACGAACGCTCGGCCGAGCTGGCCGCCGTGGCGGTGGGGCTCGCGGTGCTGCGCGCCGGGATCCTGCCCGCGGTGCTGCGCCGCGCGCTGGCCAAAGCCGGTCAGGCGCGGCGGGAAACCCGGCCCCTGGTCAACGTCGCCGCGTCGCTGCTGGCGGTCGCCGTGCTGACGATGCTGGCATACGCGGTCTCGCAGCCGCTGATCGCGTTGGCGCCGTCGGCCGCGACACAGGCTGTCCCGGTCGGGATGACGGTGGTGCTGATCGGGTTCTTCGTGCTGGTCACCCGCCGCCGCGCGCTGTCGCAGCTGGTCGGATTCCTGTTGATGGACAACGGGATCACCGCGGTCGGGTTCCTGACCACGTCGGGTGCCGGGCTGGCGGTGGAGCTCGGCGTCTCGCTCGACGTGCTGCTCGCCGTGCTGGTGCTGCAGGTCCTCGCGTCCCGGATGTGGGACACCTTCGGCAGCGCCGACCTCGACGAACTCCGGGAGCTGCGCGACTCATGACCACGCTCTTGCTCGCCCCGGTCCTCGTGCCGCTGCTCGGCGCCGTGGTGTACCTGGTGATCGGGTGGGGACCGGCGACCCGGTACGTCGGCACGGGGTCGGCGGCGCTGATGCTGGCCGCCGCGATCGGCACCGCCGTGCTCGTGGCAGGCTCCGGCCCGCGGACCACGCTGGCCGGGATTATCCGGGTGGACGCGCTGTCGGCGTTCATGCTGATCGTGATCGGTGCGGTCGCCCTGCTGGCGACCACCGCCATCCCGGCGTACCTGGGCGCCGAGATCGCCGCCGGCCGGGCGTCCGGGCGAACGGCGGCGCGGCACGCCCTGCTCGTCCAGCTGTTCCTGGCGGCGATGGCGCTGGCCGTGCTCGCCGCGAACCTCGGCGTGCTGTGGGTCGCGGTCGAGGCCACGACGATCGTCACCGCGTTCCTGGTCGGGCAGCGGCGGACCCGCACCGCGATCGAGGCCGCGTGGAAGTACGTGGTGATCTGCTCCACCGGCATCGCGCTGGCACTGCTCGGCACGTTCCTGCTCAACTTCGCCGCCCAGCACGCCCCCGGCACACCCGGGCTGGATCTGGCCGCACTCACCGCGGCCGCGCACGGGCTGGACCCGGGCGTGACGCGGATCGCCGTGGTACTGCTGGTGATCGGCTTCGGCGCCAAGGCCGGGCTCGCCCCGCTGCACGCCTGGCTGCCCGACGCCCACAGCCAGGCCCCGGCTCCGGTGTCCGCGCTGATGTCGGGGGTGCTGCTCTCGGTCGCCTTCTACGCCATCCTGCGCGTCAAGGTGGTCGCCGACGCCGCCCTCGGGGCCGGTTTCGCGCGCGCCCTGCTGATCGTGATGGCGCTCGCGTCCCTGGTGCTGGCGGCGTCGCTGCTGCTGGCCCAGCGCGACTACAAGCGGATGCTGGCGTACTCCAGCATCGAGCATCTCGGGCTGGTCGCGTTCGGCGCGGCCGTCGGCGGCCCGCTCGCGCTGGCCGCGGTCCTGCTGCACATCCTCGGCCACGGCCTGGTCAAGGGCGTGCTGTTCCTGACCGCGGGACGCATGCTGCAGACCGAGGGCACCAGCCGGATCGACGGCGTCCACGGGCTGGCCGCGCGCCAGCCGCTGCTGGCGGGCTGCCTCGGGCTCGGCACGCTCGCGCTGATCGGGCTACCGCCGTTCAGCGTGTTCGCCAGCGAACTCGGCATCGCCCGCTCGGGGTTCGCCGCCGGCCTCGGCTGGCTCACCGCGGCCGCGCTGCTGCTGGTGGTCGTCATCGCCGCCGCGCTGATCGGGCACACCAGCCGCATGGTGCTCGGCGCCCCGCCCGACGGACCCGGCGCCGCCACCGCCCCGCTCCGGCCGCCGGGCACCCTCGCCGTCACCCTCGTCGCCGGGCTGCTGGCCGGCGCGGCGCTCGGGATCACCGCGGGCCCGCTGCACTCTCTGCTCACCCTCGCCGCGGCCACTCTCACGGGGGCACCATGACCGTCGACACCATCGCCCCCGGCGAGCTGCCCAGCCACGCACAGTCGTTGCTGGAGCGCGGTTTCCGGATCGCGCTCGTCGCCGGGCACGACGACGGTGACCGGCTGCGGGCGGTGTACCTGTTCACCGCGGCAGGCCCCGACCGCCGCGTCGAACTGCACGTCCCGCTGGATCGCGGACGGCCGCATGTGCCAAGCCTGGCCGGGTTGTCCTTCGCCGCCGGCCGGTTCGAACGGGAGATGCACGACCTGCTCGGCATCGTGCCCGACGACCATCCCCTGCCACGGCGGCTGGTCCGCCACTTCCACTGGCCCGCCGGGTGGTACCCGATGCTCGCCGACGCCGGCGCCCCACCCGCGTTCGGCGACGTCGACGGCCCGTACCCGTTCCGGACGGTCGAAGGCCCCGGCGTCTACGAGATCCCGGTCGGCCCGGTGCACGCGGGGATGATCGAACCCGGACACTTCCGGTTCTCCGTCGTCGGCGAAACCATCCTCAACCTCAAGATCCGGCTCTGGTTCGTCCACAGAGGACTCGAGAAGCTGTTCCAGGGCCGCCGCCCCACCGACGCGCTCGAACTCGCCGAGCGCGTCAGCGGGGACACTGCGGTCGGGCACACCCTCGCGTTCTGCCAGGCCGTCGAGGACGCCTGCGGGATCCCGGTCCCCGAGGACGCCCAGCGGCTGCGCGGGATCCTGCTCGAGCTGGAACGGCTCTACAACCACGTCACCGACCTCGGCGCGCTGTGCAACGACGTCGGCCACGCCATCCTCAACACCCACGCCCAGCGCGTCCGCGAACAGCTGCTGCGGATCAACGATCGCGTCACCGGACACCGGCTGCTGCGCGGCGCGATCCGGCCCGGCGGCGCTGAGGTCCGCGCCCTGCCCGCCCCCGGCCCGCTGGCCGCGATCGGCGCCGACATCGCCGAGATCACCGGCCTCGCGCTGGGCAACAGCGTCGTCCTCGACCGGTTCGCCGGCACCGCGGTCCTCACCGCCGCACAGGCGGCGGATCTCGGCACGCTCGGCTACGTGGCGCGCGCGAGCGGGCTGACCGCCGACGCCCGCCACGACCATCCGTTCCTCGCCACGCCGCTCCCCCGCGTCGAGCACACCTGCACCGACGGTGACGTCCTGTCCCGGTTCCTGGTGCGTACCGAGGAAATCGCCCACTCGATCACGCTGATCACCGAGCTCTGCGCCGCGCTCGACGGCCGGACCTCGGCGTTCACGTCGAACCTCGCGATCCTTCCCGGCGAGCGGCGCTCGGGAGCCGGCCTCGCCGAGGGCTGGCGCGGCACGATCGCACACCGCGTCGAGATCGCCGGCGACGGCACCCTGTCACGGGTGAAGATCGTGGATCCCAGCTTCTTCAACTGGCCCGCCCTGCCGGTCGCGCTGGCCGACACGATCGTGCCGGACTTCCCGCTGACCAACAAGAGCTTCAACCTCTCCTACGCGGGCAACGACCTCTGACCACAATGTGTGCATGATCTCGCAACACAAGACTTGCATACTTCTTTAATTGCATAGACGATGGGGAGGACCGAGACGGGTGAAGGTGGCGACCATGAGCGAGTTCGTGACCGTGCTGCAGGGACGGGTCCAGGGAGCGCAGGAGAAGCTGGCCGCGGCCAGGGAAGCGCGGCACGACTTCGAGATCGACCTCCACCTCGCCCGGATCAAGGACCTGCTCGACCTCGCCGGACGCCACGGAGTCGACACGACCCACTGGGTCGACCCGGCGGTACTGACCCCGGCAATGCTGAGCTCCGCCGACGCCCCCGGGCACGACAACTGATGGCTCGCGCGGCGGTCCCGCGGATCGCGGTGGTTTCCGATGGCAGCGGCCTGCCCGAAGGCGACGATCTGGACGCGGCCCTGCGCGAGTACGCCGACCTGATCGGCCGGCTGGCCGGGGTTGCCGTCCGACCGGCGGTCATCCTCGCACCCGACGCGCCAGGCCTCGCCGCGGGCGTGCGCGCGTTGCCCCCGGAAATCGGATCCGTGCTGCTGGCGCACGTCGAACCGGCGCGAGCCCTGGCGGTACAGCAGGAACTCCGTGACGGCGGCGCACGCCCCACGATGACCGACCAGGACGCCCTCTCGATCGCCCTGGCCATCGCCACGCTCGACGTCCTGACCGACGGCGGCCGACGGCTTGACTCGAGCCGGATCGTCCTCGCCGGCACTTCGGAACTGCCCGGCCTGGCCACGCTGCTCATGGCCGCCGGCGTCGGCGACATCACCACCTGGAACAAACCCGATTCCGCGGTCTTCCCCCTGAAGCGGATCATGGCCGGTGCCGACGTGCTGATCGACCTGATCGACGCACGGCCTGCGGGCGACGCACTGCACCACGCGGGAACAAGCCTGATCACCTGGAACGACGCGCACGCCGCGGTGCACGTCACCGCCGGCCTGCTCCGAGCTGCGGCGGACCTGCCCGGCGCGACCCTCGACGTCGAAAGCTACCGCTCCTTCGCTCTCGCACTGACCGCCACCGGCGACTTCCGTAGCGCCGCACTCACGCGGCTGGTGCTACGCGTGGCGACCACCGTCTTCAAGACCCGGCAGGCCCGATGACACCGAGCACCAGGCGGACCGGCACGGTCACCAAACGGCTGATGTTCTGCTCCGGCGGTGCGCACCCCGCACTCGCCGCGGACATCGCCACGCACCTGGGCGTCTCCCTGACCCCGCGCACCGCACACACCTTCGCCAACGGCGAGACCTTCGTACGATTCGACAAATCCGTACGCGGCTGCGACGCGTTCGTGTTCCAGTCTTCGACCGAACCGGTCAACACCTGGCTGCTGGAAACCCTGATCATGGTCGACGCCCTCAAGCGCGCCAGCGCCAAGCGCGTCACCGTGATCCTGCCGTACTACCCCTACAGTCGCCAGGACAAGAAACACCGTGGCCGCGAGCCCATCTCCGCCCGCCTCGTGGCGGACCTGTTCCGCACCGCCGGCACCGACCGGATCATCACCGTCGACCTGCACACCCCGCAGACCCAAGGCTTCTTCGACGGCCCTGTTGACCACCTGTTCGCCCAGCCCCTGCTCGCCGAACACATCCGCGCCACCCACCCCGGCGCCGCGATCACCGTCGTGGCACCCGACTCAGGACGGGTACGCCTCGCCGAAAGGTGGGCCGACCTGCTCGGAGGCAGGCCCATCGCGTTCATCCAGCGTCGCGACTCCTTGCACCGGCAGGACCCCGGCGCGACCGGGATCGTCGGCGACGTCACCGGCCGCCTGTGCGTCGTCGTCGACGACATGATCGACACCGGCGCCACCATGGCCGGCGCAAGCCGATTGCTCATCGCCCACGGAGCCTCGGGCGTCGTGGCCACCGCCACCCACGCCGTGCTCTCGGGCGACGCCGCCACCCGGCTGGCCGACTGCGGAGTGCGCGAGGTCGTGGTGACCGACACCGTGCCCATCCCGCCTGGCAAGCACTTCCCGCAACTGACCGTCCTGTCGATCGCCGAACTGCTCGCCCAGGCCATCCACGAGGTCTTCGAGGACGGATCGATCACGAACCTCATCGGCTGACCCGGACTCCTCAGGCCTTCCGGCGGTTACCTCGCCGGTTCACCGCTTCCGCCGCGACCGCGGTCTGAAGGTCGTCGAGGACCTCCATCTGACCGGAGATCACCTTCGTCAGGATCTTGCGGGCGACCGCCAGCAGCTGTGCGACGTCGGGACTGGTCAGCGAGTAGTGAACGGTCGACCCTTCCTTGCGGGTGGTGACGAGCCCTGCCCGCCGCAGGACCGCCAGCTGCTGCGACAGGTTCGCAGGCTCGATCCCCACCTCAGGCAGCATCTCCGAGACCGCGTGCTCGCGCTCGCTCAACAGCTCCAGCACCCGGATCCGCGCCGGATGCCCCAGCGTTTTGAAGAATTCGGCCTTCACCTGGTAGAGGGGCTTGCTCACGGGCATCGCTCCCCCTCAGGGCTCACGGCCCACGCGGTCGGGACGGACGTCATCATGCTGAGGATCCTGCCCTGATCACGTCGCGAACGCTCCGCCGCACCCTGTCATCGCGCCGCACGGACGCGATCCACGACCACGCCGGCCACCGCGCCGCAGCCCCAGGGCGCGGGCAGGCCGCCGCCCGCCACGCCAGATGAAGCCGCGCTCTAGCCGATCACGGATGGTCGCGGCTCTCGCGCACCCAGCGGCGGTGGTCCCGCCGGGCTGACCTCGTCAGCCAACGTGCTGTACCTGTGCGACCATCCACTAACTATGCGTCAAATTGTTTCCACGGTGTCAAGGCATTCAGATCATTGCGCCTAGCCGACAAGGACCGGACTTTTCAGACGCCTGGACCAGTCTGTGGTCCAGTCCGGATCCATTCGTGGACCGAATCCTGATCCAGGGATCTATTTCCGTGACCGCGAAATGGCCCCAGAATTGACCCGGTCAAGGCAGCGGCGACAACCCAGTGGAGTCGGCCTCGGTTCGGTGTCACGGATCCGGCCGGATACGCATCGCGAAGCAACGTCGGGCCAGGAATGGCGCAGGGTCGGTTCCGGCCACGGCAAACCCGTGACGGCGATGCTGCCACCTACCACGGCAACGCGATCGCTCAAGACGTCCCCCGATGCCAGCCATCGAAAACCTGGAGGAACAACGTGAAATCGCGTCTTGCAATCGTCGTCGCCGGCGCGGCGGCCGCACTCGCCACGTCGGTGGTGGCCGGCACGCAGGCACACTCCGCCGACCGCGGCATCACTTTCAGCATGGTGCGCTCCAGCGCCGCCGTCGCCGCGAACTGCTTGCCGTTCGCGACCGCGACCGTCCGCGTCGTGGCGCACGCTCAGAACGAAACGCTGACCATCAACGCCACCGGGCTACCGGCCGACACGGCGTTCGACCTGTTCATCACCCAACTGCCCAACGCACCGTTCGGTCTCTCCTGGTACCAGAGCGATCTACAGTCCGACGGCTATGGCACGGCATCGGTCACGGTGATCGGCCGGTTCAACATCGAAACCTTCGCTGTCGCCCCAGGCGCCGGGCCGGCACCGGTGGTTCACCCGGACAAGGACGCCGCGAGCAACCCGGCCTTCGCGCCGATTCACACCTTCCACGTCGGCTTCTGGTTCAACTCCCCGACCGACGCGGTCAAGGCCGGCTGCCCCGGTGCGACCACCCCCTTCAACGGGGACCACACAGCGGGTGTGCAGGCGATGAGCACTCGCAACTTCGGCGATCTCAAAGGTCCGCTGAGTCAGCTGGTCTCCTAGCGCCGCGCGGCACGTAACGGGTGGACGTGGCGTCCCTGACGCCGCGTCCACCTGCGTCGCGACAGCGCGAGCATCCGCGCCGATCACCTGGGTGAGAGGAGCTGATGCCGCCGGACCGCGGCCGCGGCTTCGCTCCGCCTGCCGACACCGAGTTTTTCGAGGACGTTGTGCACGTGGTTCTTCACCGTGGTCGGCTGGATGTGCAGCCGCCCGGCGATCTGCTTGTTGGACAGGCCGGAGTCGATCAAGGCGACGACCTCGAGCTCGCGGCCGGTGAGGTGGGGCACCAGCGACTCACGGCGCTCCCGGGCGAAGGCCGCCAGCCGTACCACCAACCTCGCGGCGGCACCGGCCTGGCGGCCGCACTCGCCCCTGGTCGCGGCCCGGAGCGTGCCCGCCAGGTCGGCGAACGAATCCTCATGGGTGACATAGCCCGCGATGCCCGCCTCCGCGCAGGCCATCACCTCGGCCGCCCGGTCCGGAATGCCCAGGACGACCAAGGGCGCCGGCGTAATCCTGGCTAGGCGATGCAGTGCGTCGAGACCGTGCTCGCCCGCCATATCTCCCGTCATATCGAGAAGCACGACGTCGACTGGTCCCTGCTGGAGCAGCGGCACCGAGGCCTCCACCCCGGGAGCCGACCCGGTCAGTTCGAACCCTTCCTCGGCCCGTAGCAGGTGCACCAGGCCCTGCAGGCAGATCCGGACCCCCGAGATCACGACCACCCGGATTCGCTGCGGCCCGGCCGCCTCGGCACGCATTACCCCATACATCCCACAGTCTCCCCACTGCTGGCGCGGGCGGACGACGACACAGCCCGGACCCCCGCACCGGCAACCTTGCCAAGCACCGTCGACAAACCGTCGACAGGACATGCTCGGCCCCTCGCGACTCGGGCCGACCAGCGCCGGGCTGTGCTCCTGGCAGTGCGGCAGGGCTGAGCGGTGCGGTCATAAGCACGTCGATCGGGCGTGAGAGTCGAATTCGACCAGGAGCGTGCGGTGGCGGAAGCCGCAGCACTGGGCGAAATTCGTCCACGCCGAGCACCCAGAGGTGGGTCGGTTGCGGCTCGAGTGGACCTCGCAGCATCGACTGGGTGCGGACGTACGAGTAGCCGGTCAACCGTTGGCCCGCGCACCCCCGAGTCGCTGGACCAGCTGCAGGAGGCTGCGGACCAGAGGCGGGACGAAGGGGTCTTCGGCTGTCAATCGCGCGTGGTCGGCGTCGCGCCAGACCTCGATCTCGTAGCGGAATCCGTCAGGAACCGGTCGCGAGGGCGCCGGCTGCGCGACGAAGTCGATGCCGTCGATCGCCTTCTCGATCTCTGCCGCCTGCTCCGGGGACAGCTTGCTCGAATCGATTTCGGCCACGAGCGGAACCCCGGCGAACCCACCGCTGCGCCTGACCCGTACTCGCACCATCGCCCGTCCCTTCCGTGTGGAGACGGAATCGCCGTTTCACCCGGCGAGCCGTTGGGCATTATCCGTCTGGACGTGTCGGGATTGCACGCCACGGAGTCGACCGAGGAGGCCTTGTGCCAGAAAACTGGCCTGCCGACCGCTCCGGAGAACGGCCGGCAGCGCACTCGAACGAGCCCCTCGTGAGGGCCCAGTGCTGGGCGTGCGACGCACCGCAGTACAAGCGGGTGCCATGGCAGCACCGGCACCACCGGCACTTCGCGTGGTCATGCCCGGACTGCGGGGTTGATTGGGCCGGCCCCGGCGCGCCTATCGCCGAGCGACGGGAACGGCCGACCGGCTGAGCAGGTCGAGCCGTCCAGCGCTCCCTCAGATGACGCCGACTTCATGGAACGCCGCCCGCACGGTCTGTGCACCCTGCCGTGCGATGACGTTGTCACGGGCCAGGATGCGGGCCATCTGCGCGCAGACTTCCGACGCGTCGGTGAAACCGGCTGTGGGCCAAAGGTTTTGGAGCGTCGCGTACCACAACTTCGCCGCGGGGAACGACCCGAGATCGGTCGCCATCAGGTAGAACGCCCGGTTGATGATCCCGCTGTTGATGTGCGGGTCGCCGCCAGGCAAGTACGCCGACATATGCGCGACCTGCGGGTCCTTGCCCAACACTGGGTTGTCGTAGGCGGTACCCGGATGGGACATGGAGCGGATCGCCTCGCCGTAGAGATCGTCGGCCATGACATCCTCGCCGATCAGCCAGTTGAACGTGCCGGCGTCGAGTTTTTCGGCGAACTGCTCGACGCACGCGCCGAAGATATCCGACGTCGCTTCGTTGAGCGCGCCCGGTTGGTCATGATATTGAAGATTGGCCGTGTATTGAGTGACCCCGTGGCTCAGCTCGTGGCCGATGACGTCGACATCGACAGTGAAGTCCTTGAAGATCTGGTTGTCGCCATTCCCGAAGACCATTCGGCTGCCGTCCCAGAACGCGTTGTTGAACTGGACGCCGAAATTGACGTGCCCTTCGAGTGTCAGCCCCGCGCTATCGAGCGAGTCACGGTCGAGGACGTCTCGATAGAACTGGCGGGTAGTGCCGAGCCCGTCGTTGGCGAGGTTCGCATTCTGCAGCTTCGTCGGCGGGTCACCTTCGCCGCGAATCGCCTGGGTGCTGTATTGCCATTGGTTGCCGTCGTCAAAGATCAGACGATCACCTTTCCCTTGCGTGGGCGGGTGCAGCATGGTCGCCAACGCAGCCGCGTTGCCCAGCGTGGCGGCGCGACGGCCATCGCGTAAGAGCTGCCCGGCCAAGGCGGTCTGCTGCGCGACAGTCACACCGTCCCGTGTTTTACTGACCACCCGGGCGATGTGATCAGTGATGTGTGGTGGCACATAGGAACAAACGAATTTCCACATGGAGAACTCCTCGTGCGAATGGCGCCCCTGACGGGCCCGCCATGGACGGCAGCACGTAACGTATTGATCGACAGCGGAAGGGTCGTCCACCGGGTGATCGCCGGGTCCACGTCCAGGCTCGTCGGCCGATCGGCGGTACGCAAGCGCCAAAAGGGTACGATTTAAGCAGGTCAAACAATCATGAAATCGAACCGCACGAAGGTAGCCAGGGCAATTTCTCACGAAATCCCTGCCCTCGAAATGCGCGCAACCGCCGCGGGCGATGTAGTCGTCGAGGATCTCGGACTGCTCACAGTTTCACCTCGGCTGCGATCGTGTCGAGCGTGCGCCGCAACCAGCCGAAGCGGGCGAGTGACCTCAACCGCGGTGCAATCGCGCACCTGACTTTCGGCTCGACACCACGAGCGCCTCGGCCGGCCGCTGGCCAGGGTCGAGCTACCGCAGACACCGTTGCCCAGTTCGGTCTACGCGGGTGCGCTGCTGGTCATCCGCTGCGCGAGAAAGTCCACCGCGCCGGTCGCCGAAGCGAGGCCGGTCGATCGCCTGGTGACGGCTGGACAAGGCGGTTCGAAGACCGGGCCCGGTCGACCGCCAGGTTCTTGCGCACGTTGTTATCACTTCGAGACACGCGGATGCGTATTTTCCCGTCGCTCCGTCACCCTCCCGACAGGTAAGCCGGGCCGGACGGACCCGGTGCCATCGTCGACAAGGGGAGCGTCACATGGTGGTCCGATTCGAGTCTCATCGTCCCAGGCCTCCCGAGGGGGCCGAGACACCCGCCTTTGTGCCGACGGTGTCTCCGGAGTTGCTGGAGCGGCACGGTGGGCGCCTGCTCGATCCCACCCGGCCGGAAGTGCTGGGCTGGCCGGAGAGCGGCAGGTATCTACCGACCGTCTACCGCCCGGGCGTACTGCTGGTCGCTGCGGACGTCTGGCGCGACGAGGCACATCGCCAGAACATCGGCACAGTGCTGAGGACCATCGGGTTGGACGCCATCGGCCCGACCGAGGTGACCTCGAACGCCCCGGTCCGGATCATCCTCCGGCCGGTCGACGCGACGACAGCGGTCAGTGTCGACGCGTGGGCGGCGTTGCAGCAGCTGCGGGCGGCGACCTACCCCGGAGGCACGCTGCCGGACGCGACCGTGGTGGCGCGGATCTCCTTGGAGCATCTGATCGCGAGCACCGACGGGTCGGTCACGGCCACGCCGTGGGCGATCAGTGGTGAGCCCATCGGATCGTTCGATCGTTCGACGGGTCGCAACCGCATTCCCATCGCGGTGGCCGCTGCTCCGCCGAACCGACGGCAGGGCCTCAACCGACGGCCGGTCGTCGCGGTCGTGGACACCGGGTGTGCGCCACATCCGCAGCTGGATATCTATGACCCCGATCAGGGCGGGGTCTTCGGCGACGAGTTCATCACGGTGGCCCCGGACATCCAGAAGAAGATCATTGACGCCCGCGCCGGTGATGCCGTCGATGCGGCGGAGCTGATAGCCGATTTCCGGGACGGGCCGATGACATCCCAGCCCCTGGTCGGCGAGCTTGCCGACGCCTACGGGCACGGCACGTTCATCGCCGGAATCGTGCGCCAGGCCGCGCCGGACGCGGCGATTCTCGCGATCAGGGCCGTGCACAGCGACAAGATCGGGCACGCCGGGGACGCACTGGTCGCACTGGAAGCGATCTTGGAGCGGGCAACCGAAGCCCAGCAGGGAATCCGGCCCGAGCAGATGGTCCACGTCGTCTCGTTCTCGGCGGGCTACTACGACGAATGGACAGAGGCACCGCACCTCAAAGCCGTCGTCTCCAAGCTGTGGGAGCGTGGCGTGGTCATCTTGGCCGCGGCAGGCAACGACGCGACGGACCGGCCGTTCTACCCCGCGGCGCTGCCCCAGGTGATCGGTGTGGGAGCGCTCAATCCGGATGGGAGCAAAGCCCTCTTCTCCAACGATGCCGCCTGGGTACGGTGCTGGGCGACCGGCGCCGCAGTGGCGAGCATGTTTCCCACCGGCGCCAATGGTTCCGAGGCTCCAGGGCACGACTTGCCCCAGCTTCAACGGCGCGGCCACGACCCGGACAATTTCGCGGCAGGCTACGCCGTCTGGTGCGGTACTTCGTTTGCCACGCCCTTGGCAGCGGCCGAGGTGGCCAAGGCCCTCCTGGCCGTCGCGGCAAGCGACCCGGCTCTGGCCATGGACAGGTTCGGCTTGGACGTCACGCTTGCGCGCGCTCGTGCGGCGATGAGTCGATTGGGGGCACCGTGGTGGAATCCGAAATGAGCCCCGCGCACGCTGAACCCACCCGCGCCGGCGGCGTCGACTACGCCGAGCTGGCCCTGATGTTCCATGCGGCCCGCGAAGGCAGCCGGTCGGCCTTCGACGAGCTCATCGGCATCCTCACCCCCGTGCTCTGGCAGGTGGCTCGTGCCCAGGGACTGGACCGGGAACACAGCGCGGATGTGGTCCAGACCGCGTGGCTGAAACTGCTCGGCTCGTTGGAGCAGATCCATTCCCCGGGAGCGTTGACCGGCTGGTTGATCACAGTGACCAGACGAGAGGCCTGGCGGGTGCGCGCGGCGCATCGGGCCGAGCAGCCGTTCGACGACCTGTCCCCGGAGCCGGATCCGGGGCCGGGACCGGAGTCACGCCTGATGGCGGAGGATCGGCGCATCCGGCTGTGGGCCGCGTTGCGCGAGCTTCCCGAGCAGTGCCGAACGTTGCTGCGCATCGTCGCCTTCGTCCACCGTCCCGACTACGGCGAGGTCAGCGCCGCGCTCGGGATGAAGAAGGGCAGTATCGGACCGACCAGAGGCCGATGTCTGGCCAAGCTGCGGCGGCTGCTGATCGACTCCGACGACGGGGAGTGGCGATGAACGTCACCGGACCACAGGGCGGCAGCGAAGGATTCGACCGGCTGGACGGCAAGATCCTTCGGAACGTCAGGGAATTCTGGGAGACCGTGGACCCGGTACCGGCGACGCTCGTCGAGCGGATCCGTTTCGCCGTCCAGCTTGACGAGGCGGAAACCGCAGTCCCGCGGATGGACGAATTCTCGTTGCTTTCCGCGAATCGAGGTGACGAGCTGTCCCGGATCTACACCTTTGGCTGCTGCGCGTTCACGATGATGATGAAGGTGAGTGCGAGAAGTGAGGGTGCCGTCCGGGTGGACGGATGGCTGTGCCCGCCGGTCAGGCTGCCGATCGAGATGCGGACGGCGGCGGGCGTCGTGGCCACCACTGCCGACGCAGACGGCCGATTCGCCCTTCACGACGTTCCCGCGGGCACGGCTCAACTGGTGGTTCGCTCGACTGATCAGGTGTACACCGTCATGGTACCGGCGGAGGATCCTTAAGCCGGCCATCGGAAAGGAGGCTCGTTGTCGACGCCGGAAGTCGATGCTCGAGTGCGCGCCCTGCATGCCAAGGCCGTCGAAGCCACGAACAACGGGCGGCCGATGGCCGGCCGGCGCATGCTCCTGACGGCCCTGAAGCTGCTTGGCTGGCCGGCGTCGGCAGAGCCCGGCGGGGAACCGGTGCTGGTTGTCCGTGTCCTCAACAGCCTTGCCGGTGTCGAGGTGGTGCTCGGCAACACCGAACGCGGCTTCATCCTGTTGGACGCGGCCGAGGCGCTGGGCGTGTCGGAGGACCGGGGTCTTCTCCTGCAGCAGCGCGGGCTCCTGCTCGTGTTGGTCGGCCGGATAACCGACGCGCTCGTCTGCATGGACGAGGCGATCCCCTTGTTGCGCGAGGCCGGCGAACCCGTGATCGTGGCGAGGGCGCTGCTGAACCGGGCGCTCCTGCACCAGACCGCCGGACGGGTACGGCTGGCGATGGCCGATCTCGACTGGTGCACCGAGATCGCCCGGCACTACGAATCGGAGCGAGGCCTGGTCGCGAAAGCTCTGCACGGTCGCGGTCAGTGCAAGGTGCTCACCGGGGACATCCCCGCGGCACTGCGGGACTTCGATGCCGCTGGAGTGGAATACGCGCGTCAGAGCGAGGGCATGCTCGCGCCGCTCGCGGTGGACAAGGCCCGGGCCTTGCTCGCCGCCGGTCTACCGGGCGAAGCCGCTCTGGAACTCGACTCGGCTCTGACCCGGTTTCCGTCGACCCGCATGGATCAGGAACACGCCGAGGCCGAGCTCACCCGGGCGCACGCGGCACTGGCGACCGGCGATCACGTGGCTGCCAGGAAGTGGGCGGTGCAAGCACAGCGGCACTTCCGCCGCCGGGGCAACGCGACCTGGGCCGGCGTCGCGGTCCTGACAATCCTGCGAGCCGATTTCGAAGCGGGCACGCGGATGACCGCCGTCGCGGCCACCGCTGCGTCACTCGCGCGCCAGTTGCGGTCGATCGGACTGCGCAACGATGCGGAGACGGCGCTCCTCCTCTCAGCTCGCGCGAATATCACCCGGCGCAGCTTTGACGAGGCTGCGGCGCAGCTAGACGGCCCACGCTGGCCCGGAGTGCCGCTCGCCAACCGGCTGCTACGCCGATTGGCGCAAGCCGAGCTCGCCGCGGCCAGGGGAGAACGACGGAAGACGTTCACCCAAGTCCGGGCCGGCCTGCAGCTGTTGCGAACGCACCGAGGCCGGGTCGGCAGCCTCGACCTGCGAACCGGGGCGGCTTCCCTGGGCGGTGAGCTGGCCAGGACCGGATTGGCCGCCGCGCTGGAAACGGGTGACCTCACCGCTGTTTTCACCTGGCTGGACCGATTCCGGGCGCAAGCGTTCCGAGCCAGACCGGTCTCCACTCCCGCGGACGGGCAGACTCTCGACGCCGTCGCCGAGCTACGTCATCTGGCACACGAGGTCCGCAACGCGGAGCTGGCCGGCCGCCGCGACCCTGAAGCCCGACGTCGCTGCCGGGCTCTCGAACGCGAGATCAGGGCCAAGGGCTGGCAGTCCGAAGGCGCGGGCGAGGATCGCACCGAGGCCACGTATCAGGAAGTGAAGGCAGAGCTGGAAAACGCCGACGCTGCCATGATCAGCTATCTCGCTGACCGGGGCAAGGTAAGGGCGCTGGTGGTCAGCCATGGCCGCGCGGCCATGGCTGACCTCGGCGATCTGGCTACGGTGACGGAATCTCTTGCCAGGCTTCGTAGTGACCTGAGTACGCTGTGCGGCCGGAATCTGCCGGAGGCACTGCGCCAGGTGATCCTCAGCTCGGCCAGGCGGCAGCTGGACGTACTTGCCGAAGAGCTGCTGGAACCGCTGGGTGCTGTCATCGGCGACCTGGATGTGGTTCTGGTGCCCACCGGCATCCTGACCTCGATCCCGTGGGGACTCATCCCCGTGCTGCGCGGCCGCCCCGTGACGGTGACGCCGTCACCCTCGGCATGGTTCGCGGTCCGCCGCGCCTCGCAAAGGAACCCGGCACCCGGCGGCCGCACGCTCGTCGTCGCAGGCCCTGCGCTCGATCACGCACCAGAGGAGGCCGCCCGGCTCGCGGCGATCTACCCAGACGGGCACATCTTGCGAGGTCAGGGCGCCACCGTCAAGGCAACCCTCGAAGCTGTCGTCGAGTCCACGACCGCCCATTTCGCGGCGCACGGGCACCACGAGCGGGACAACGTGTTGTTCTCCCGGCTCGACCTTGTCGATGGTCCGCTCATGGCCTATGACATCCATCAGCTTCAGTCGGTTCCGGCGCATGTCGTGTTGTCCTCCTGCGATGTCGGTCAAACGGTGGTCCGTGCCGGCGACGAATTTCTCGGGTTCACCGCGGCCCTGCTCTACAGCGGCAGCAGGTCGGTCGTATCGAGCGTCGCCAAGGTCGACGACCGCGCGGTCGTCGACGTCATGTGCGCCTATCACCGGTCACTGGCCAAGGGAGTTCCGGCCTCCCGGGCACTGGCGGACGCGTCCCTGGTGGAACCCTGGATGCCTTTTGTGTGCTTCGGCGGTTCATGAACGGCAGTTCTGCGTACGTATTTCCCGGACAATTTCTCTCTCCTCGTTGGGGTATGGCCATCCGACACGGATCGCCATCGTGAAATGGCCGAAACTACAAGGAGAAGCGCATGAATGAACGGGATGTTGCCAAGAGACGCAGAATTTCACCCCGCCGCGCCGTCGCCGGTGTCCTGATGGCGGCCGGCCTCACCGCGGTTTGTGCGCCGGGTTCGGCGTCGGCAGCTGTGAGCGACCCGGTCTTGTACGCGACCTTCGGCAGTGACTACAAAGCTCCATGCTCGTACGCCGGGAGTGTCTCGTGGACCAGGGCCACCATGCACCTCAGCGGTTCTGTCTGGGTGCAGAACCACCAGTGGTTCGTGGCCTGCCGCAAGACACTTCACGTCGCGCTGGTGGATGACGAGGGCAACCCGGCCACTACCGCCGACATCGTCCTCGAGACCGCCTGCGCCACCACGGATCCGACCTGTCCGCACGAGTTCTCCACGCCGGTCGAGCAGATCCTGCCGGTCAGCCGGTACGTGAAGCCTTTCGTCGATCGGCTGGACGCGGTGGTGATCGATCGGCCGCGTTGACCCGCGATGAGCGATTGGCTGAGGCCGACGCGGGGCGTTGACACTCCCGTGTCCGTCGTCCATCCGAGGTAGCTGTAATGAAAGGTCCTTTCCTTACAGACTCTTGTAAGGAAAGGACCTTTCATTACACGTGGGCACCCGGATTCCGGTACCGACCCAATGGGTCATCTCGTTTCGGCTGCGGCCCTTGCGCTTCCGGGGTGGTCGGCGAGCGTCGTCTCCGGTACATTGAGTCGCTTCGCGGCGCGAAGACCGGCCTCGTGTCCAAGTGTGCGGTACGCCTCGAACTGCTCGTCCGTGAACATCTGCTGGGTCGTGGAATGGTGGGGGAACCGGCTGTCCCTCGTCTTGAATGCGTGCAGGTCCCAGCTGGCGTCCTCGGTGAGTACGGCTTTGGCGTAGACCAGCTTCGCGGTGTCGCCGGGTGTCGGGTAGCGCACGACCCCTTCGACGGCCATCGCGTCGGCGAATCCGTCGGCGTCTGCCATGACAGGGCGTGGGTCGAGCTCGACGTCGGCGCGCAGTTCGCTCCGGGCAAACGCGATGGCGCGCCCGATGTCGAGGCCTTGCCCCGTGCGATCACAGCTCGCGTCGAAGCACACGACATGGGTGCACCGCCGTCGGAGGAGCTCGACCAGCCCGAGGTTTTCCCAATGGCCGCCGTCAGTCAAGTAGATGTAGCGGTGCTTCGACTTCGCACCGCCGAGAGCTTCCCGTAGTACGTACAGTGCTCCAGGCTCCCGCCACCCGTCACGGATCCATCGGGCGGCGTGCTTGAGCAGTCGGTCGCCGGGGGCAGGTGCGGCTGTCGTCTGCCACGATGGGTGCAGGGGATTCTTGATCCAGACGCCGAGCCGCACATTGGTCAGGGCCATGAGGAACCGCAGCGGTGGGTAGGTGAACCTGCCCATCAGCGGAGAGACCGCAGCACCGGAGACCGCCATGATCGAGGGCAGGGTCAGCTGTGTCCCGGCGACACCGTCGGCGTTTTCGAACTCGTGAGTCTTCCGGTAACCAAGCATCGGGCCGCCGGTCATGTCACGTTCGAAGGTGAACGACTCCGCGAACCGTCCGACCGGGACGTCATCGGTGGTCAGGTTGACCGCGCAGCAGACAACCAGCTTGGGCAGCCTGACCCCGGCGGGTGGCTTCCTGAGCCCGGAGAAGTACAGTCTTTTGTCGTACCTGATCGGCTCGGCCTGGATTCGCCCGTCTTCATTGCGCCGCTTGAGAGCGAACGCGCTGTTGAGCCGTTCGCGGTAGAACAAGTGCATCGAATAGCGGCGGTTGTGCACGGCCACTCCCATGACGAGCACGATCGCCACGGGGACCACGACCCAGAGCACGTCGGCCGTGGAGCGCATTCCGTGCCGTGTCGCGTACTCGAGGGAGGACAGCAGCGGGACGAACAGCAAACCGGCGGCCGCCAGCGAGGCCAGCACCAGCATGACCCGCAGCGCCCGAATCCTGCGGCCGAGAGCGAGCGCGACGACGGCTGTGAGCAAGGTGAGCAGCAGCCAGGTGGAGGCGATCAGGATCCGGCCACCCGCGGTTTCGAACGCCCCACTGTCCTCGGCGAACACGGCTGACAGAGCCTTGACGGAGACAATGCCGTACAGGTCGGCGAGCTTGGGCAGAATCAGGCAGACACCGATGAGACCCGTGCCGGTGAACAGGTACATGGCGATCTTCTCGGCCTTCGATTCGCCGTAGTCGCCGGGATGGCCGTCCTTGAACCATCGGCGGTAGACCACCAGCAGCAACGCGAGCCCGGTCAGCCCGGCGGCGACACCGGCCGAGATGGTCACCACGGCCGAGCCGGGCTGGGACAGTCCGGTGAGACGCAGGTCGGACGGCCGCACGCCGAGCAGGAACAGCCCCCAGCCGAGCAGCCTGCCGACGAGCAGCGCAACGAGGGCGAAGGGCAGGTAGTTCAGCACCAGCCCGTAGATCCCGCTGGCGGCCATCCACAACTTGCCGACGAGCCCCGGAGCGAGATAGTCCGTGTGCTGGCGAAGGTACCTCTCCTCCGGAGACCCTCGGCCCCACAAGGGTTTTCCGTTCTGGCAGTCGGGGTCGAGGTGTGCCGCCGAAATGGTCAGCGCACTGGCGATGTAGTTGCCACCGGAGACCGCGGCCAGGTACTCGGCGTTCTGCAGCAACTTGGTCTCCTGCAAGGCCTGCATAGCGCCGAGGTTGAACGCCGCGGATCTGATCCCGCCACCGGAAAAGGCGATTCCGATGCGGATGCCTTGCGGCCGCGCGGCAACGTACTCTTCTGCCTCGCTGGGGAGCTTCTTCGTGGTCCGTGGTGGGAGCGGCATGTCGTGGCCTCGTCAATTGTCGAAGTAGCCGAACAGGTGCCGGTAGTCGTCGCCCTTGGGATCGCAGCCGTAGGGGTAGGTGGCGTGCGATCTCGCTTCGCGCAACCGCGGGATGGATCGTTCGAGCAGGTAGCGGGTGAACAGGGGATGCAGGCACAGCTGGTCGGTTTCCTCGCGGGGAACGAGGT